>OBEQ012179735.1_pt1 | contig 56186 bp, 37 predicted proteins | sample 1670901 | NCBI WGS metagenome assembly OBEQ01 (sample SAMEA104232315, study PRJEB22302) | groundwater metagenome | biome: forest; feature: aquifer; material: groundwater | place: USA | collected 2011-08-07 | depth 5.4 m
ATCAGTGGACACGTATTGATACCGGGTGGACAAACTCCTTTGTATATGCTCTCACATTTGATGAATATGGAAGAGTCTATGCAGGTACTAATGGCGGCGGTGTCTATATTATTCTTCCTTCAGGGGACTCGTCAGGCTGGACAAGTCGTCAACTTAACACCGGAATGACAAACTTGAATGTTCTTTCACTTGGTGCCAATTCTAACGGAAGTATGTTTGCAGGTACGAATGGGGGTGGACTCTATCGCAGTACCAATTACGGCGTAGATTGGTCTCAAGATGGAGTGGCAGGATCGCCTGAATTGATGAGATGTATTGGAATAAAAGATAACGGCGAAGTTTTCATTGGAGCCGATAGTGGGCGAACCTATCAAGATACCGGAAATGGTGATTCATGGTCGCAGCTTACTCCCATGTTTTCATCAATTGCTCAATCATTTGCTTTTACAACGAATGGCTACGTTTTTGTAGCGACAGCTAATAACGGGGTATATAAAAGCGTACAACCTTCACCCGTTGATTACTGGCAGATATGTGCCGACGTATACCTCGATTATGGAGGATCTATTTCATCACCGGGTACTACATGGGTTGCAGATGGTCATCGTAAAACATACTACATTCAACCACTTCCGGGATATCATATAGATCAGGTTTGGGCAGGACCCGCGCAAGCTGACCAGCCCTGCGATTACTATTCTGTGAGCCCAGTATTGGGTGTCATTAATAGTTACACATTTAATAATGTAACTCAAAACCAACGTTTTAGCGTACATTTCGCGCAGGATGAAACGGGACCGAATTTTTGGTGGCTTGGTACATTACGAAACGATTATCAGGGCTTTAGTGACGCATGGGGCGTAACTAATGATGGCATAGTAGTAGGCGGTTCATCTGATAATACCGGTAATTTTGGTCAATTTCATTCATTCTTATGGACACAGGCAGGCACAGGTACGATGACGGAAATTGGAACACTTCCGGGTGGAAATTATAGTTTATTAAAACGACTTTATGTCAACACTATCGGTTTACAGTATTATGGTATACCAAAGACTATCTATGCGGTTGGTACAAGTTCAATCGGGCAAGGTATGTCCGCAAACAGACATGCATTTGTTTCTGACCTTACTTTTTACCCAATAGGCCCTACGGTGTTCCCGATAAATTATGATCTTGGGACATTGGTAGGGGGAAACAATAGCGAAGGATGGGGAATATCTGGTGGAAACTCAACTGCAAAAATTGTAGGTTCATCTTCAAATGGTCAGTACACAAAAGCAACTGAATGGATTTTTGATCCATACTGGAGTTATAATTCATCATATGCCTATACAACAGGTATGCTTGATGGAAATAACAGTTGTACATATGACTGCTATGAACAATCCTCGCATCAATATTATCGTGTAGGAAGTAGCCAAACTGCTACTGGTAAGTATCACGCTTATATCAGTGGTTATAAACCGAGTGGTTACCTTGAAGACCTTGGAACACTATCGCCAGGTGGTAAGAGTAGCGCTAATGGATGGGGCGGGGGTGGTGAAGTTGGATATTCAAATTCTAGTCTTGGGGGGTATACCGCCTTTTGGAGTAATGGTAGCCCTTCTTCGATGGTTCCATTAGGTACTTTGACTAATCCAAATTCTGGGGGGAGTAATGCGTTTAATGGTGGTTATGATTGGTATAATTACGAAAATTTTGCCGTAGGAATGTCAAATAACTCTTTTGGTCAAGGAAGAGCTACCATATGGACATGGCCAGACAACGAAACCCCGGACCTATCTTACAATGTTACAATTAAAGATTTAACAGACGTCTATAGAATTATTGTTCCGACCGATACCGAATCATGGTTACAAATTGCACGCTCTGCTTCAGACAATGGCCAATATATAGTAGGGCGAGGTTTTCATAAAGTAAATGGTCATTGGAGATTAGAAGCATTTTTAATGAAAAGATGGTGATCGTGATGTCAAATAAACTCTCAAAACAATCAATCATTTTTTTATATCAAAAAGGATTAACAACTATGAAACAGTATCATTTTAATAAAGTAATAACAACAAATATCATTTTTGCCTTGTTACTTATGTTGCCGCTCTTCGTATTGCAAGTGAATGCGCAACAAGTAACCTGGTTAGGATCATCGTTTACTCCAGCTGGTATTAGTTCAGATGGCTCTGTCATTGTGGGGGAACGGTGGGTAGATGCAGATTCTGCAATATCAATTCCAAGTGGATTTTTGCGGGCATATTATGACGTAGTACAACGTGGATATCGCTGGCAAAATGGGATTCTAACAGAACTTGGCACACTTGGCGGTGAACAGTGTCGTGCTATGGGTATAAGTTCGGATGGTTCTGTAATAGTCGGGATGAGTACTAACAGCAATGACTTCGAAAGATCGTTTGTTTGGTCGAATGGAACAATGCGGGAACTCGATTCTACCGTAGAAACATTTCATCAAGCGAACGGAATATCGTCGGATGGATCAGTCATTGTTGGTTGGATGTTGAACGATAATGGCAAAGTGCGCGCATATCGTCACGTTAGCGGAGCTCTTATGGAGCTGGGTACGCTTGGTGGTGAACAAAGCATGGCAACCTGTATAAGTTCAGACGGCTCAGTTATTGTGGGATATTCACAAACAGCGGATGGAAAATCACATGCATTCCGGTGGACAACAGGTGGGATGGTGAGGCTTGATACCGCCGGTAGTGATGAGAGCAGAGCAACAGGCGTAAGCTCAGATGGTTCATTTATCTGTGGTGTAAAAATGAGAGATGGAAAAGAAAAGGGGTTCTTGTGGCGAGTAGATACCGGGGTGATGACGGAACTTGATACCACCGTTAATGGCGTGAGCGTTGCAAATGGCATAAGCTCAGACGGTTCCATTATCTGTGGTAGGAAAACGGTAGATGGAAAAGAAAAGGGGGAGTTATCGCGAGTAAATACCGGGGAGATGGTGCAACTTGATAGCGCATATAGTGGATGCCTATCCTCAGGCTCTGAATTTCGAAACGCTACTGCAATAACACCTGATGGTCGTTTTGTTGTAGGCACAGGATTTAATGCTTCATCCGGTCAAATAGAAGGATTTTTATTAGATATTAGTACACCTTCATGTATGACTCAACTCAGTGTTCAAATGCAATCCGGTTGGAACATGGTCTCTGTCCCGGGTATTCCAACAGACTCAAATTACAGTAAGAGTGCTTTGTTCCCAACAGCAACATCATCAGCTTTTACTTTTGCTGGTGCGTATTTTGTAGAAAATACGTTGTACAATGGTGTTGGGTATTGGATGAAGTTCCCTTCTTCACAAACAATTACGCAGAACTGTTATCGGCAACATGCTGAATCCCTTACAGTAGCCGCGGGCTGGAATATGATTGGTTCATTCTTTGCAAGGAATAAACCGGAAAGCCTTCTGACGAGCACTCCCGGGCTACTTACATCTAATTTCTTTGGATACGATCATGGATATCAAGTCGCATCTGTCATCGAGCCGGGCAAGGGGTACTGGGTAAAGGCAAACCAGACCGGATATATATTTTCACCACCGGAAAGCGCTCTAACAGCATCAATGTATAGAATAACCATACGTTCAAGCAATGAATTACCTCCCCCACCACCGGGAGACTTAGTAGAATCAGAGAATACAATTCCGACAACGTTTGCTCTTGAGCAGAACTACCCCAATCCGTTTAATCCGGTAACTAATATTCATTATCAGTTACCGGTAGAGTCGAGAGTAACATTGAAAATCTACAACACACTCGGTCAGGTGGTAGCAACACTTGTTGATGGGGTGCAGGAGGCAGGATTTAAATCCGTCAGCATTGATGCTTCTCACCTTGCCAGCGGTTTATATTTCTATCGAATAACAGCTCAAACAAAAGATGGAAATGCCTTTACCGATTTGAAAAAAATGTTACTTATGAAATAAAGCAACGTGCCCGGAGTGGCAGGTTATAGGGAATGCTTGCCGCTCTTATTTGAATGAAGTATAACGAAATACTTGTGTAAGCAGGAAGCTCAATCAGGTTCTAAATAATCATGTTAAGGATTACTACCTGAACGAGCTTCCTTTTTTTACAGTTATTCCGGATTTATTCCCTATAGACCATGTTTTTATTTATCTTTTAAATTATTACTATGCAAAATGTAATTTTCATTTTAACATTATCCATGCTATTCATGAATATAACATACGCACAGGGATATACGAAGGACAACACGGATAAAACTTGCCCCTCCAAAGTAGCGTATGGCGATAAAACATACAATGCAGTTCAAATAGGTGCACAATGTTGGTTCAAAGAAAATCTTAATATTGGTATCATGGTTGATAGTTTACAACATCAAATCAATAACAGTACTATCGAAAAATATTGTTACAACAATGATACTGCAAATTGTAGAATGTATGGAGGCTTATATCAATGGAATGAAGCAATGCAATATTCATCAGCGGAACGTGCACAAGGCATTTGTCCTACAGGCTGGCATATACCCTCGAATGGAGAATTCCAAACATTACAAACAACCGTGAATGATCTGGGAGGTGCATTAAAAGAAGTTGAACAAGGAATGGAAAAAGGTATCGCAACAAACACAAGCGGGTTTTCTGCAATCCTTTCAGGTTACAGAACCTGGAACGGTATGTTTGACAATGCTTATTTTGACAAAGATTACTTCGATAATGGTTACACTACTAATATAGGATTTAACACCAGCTTTTGGTCTTCTACCGAACACGGTGCGACAGGTGCATCCAATCTTCTCTTATACTATAAAGAAAACAGTATCGCGTTGTATTTCAGTAGTAAAGAAAGCGGTTTTAGTATTCGTTGTCTTAAGGATTAGACCGAATTTACGATGGTTCGTTCTAATCCAATTTCCGATGGATTGGAAAACAAATCAGAGTGAACATCGTTTGGATTAAAAAATACATTTATATAACAAATTAATTTCAATTTTTATTGGAACATCAAATGATATACATCCCCCTCATTCTTTTAATCATCCTCATATTTTGGGTGATCATGAAATACAATATATTGGTTACTCTTAAAAATCAAGTAACGAATGCCTGGAAACAAATTGACATCCAATTGAAACGCCGGCACGATTTGATTCCCAACTTAGTGAGTACAGTAAAAGGGTACATGGAATTCGAGCAAGATACATTACGACAAGTTATTGAAGCACGCAATGCCGCCGCAAGCGCCAAAGGCGTGGCTCAATCAGCAGTGAAAGAAGGAGAACTAACACAGGCGCTTTCCCGCTTATTTGCTCTTGTTGAAAATTATCCGGAGTTGAAGGCAAATGAAAACGTGCAACGGTTAATGGAAGAACTCACAACGACTGAAAACACAGTCTCGTTTGCACGACAGTTCTATAACGACATATCAACTAAATTTAACATTACACAACAGACCTTTCCCGGTAATCTCATAGCCAATGCGTTCAATTTCAAGTTAGTCGAGTTATTTGAGATTCAACGCGCGGAAGAACGGGAAGCGCCGGTGGTGAATCTTTCTTTCAAGAAATAGAATAATGCATACCGGGAATATTTATCAACAACAGGAAAGGAATGATTGGTTAACCGTGTTTCTCGTTTCAATCTTTCTTCTTTATTATTTGATTATCGGGTATGCAACCGATATTTTCTTTTTCAAAAACGATTTATTCGGTCTTATCTATTCTGATAGTGAGAAACCTCCTTATACAACGATAGCTGCCTTGCTTCTCGCCGGAGCATATGTTATGTATGTTTTCCGTCGAGGGGACAATCTTATCCTCCACTCGGTTAGCAGGGAGCGCGTATGGCATGAAGATGAGATACCACATGGAAACATTATTGAGCGTATTAAGCTTGATGACCCCTTTAATGAAACACTTGTCAATGTTGTACATGAGATGTCTATTGCAGCAGGAATGCCCATGCCTGCTATCTATATTATTTACGATACAGATCCGAATGCGTTTTCAACGGGCCGCGATCCATGGCATGCCTCTATTGCAGTAACTTCCGGTTTATTGCATAAATTAACTCGCGAAGAACTTCAGGCAGCCATAGCTCATGAAATGGCACACATCAGGAATTATGACATTCGTCTCATGATGCTCATGACAACATTAATCGGAGGTGTATCTATTCTTACGGCATCTACCGGGTTCCTGTTGATGAAAACGATGGGAACGTTTCGCAAATCGTTTATCATCGGTCGTGCCGCAGTATTTTTTCCCATCTGGGTTGGGATGGCAGTTCTGGCTTTTCTGGTTTCATGGATACTGACGATTCTTGTTGCTCAAGAACGTGAATACCAAGCAGATGCTACCGCTGCGGAATTAACGCGGAACCCTAAAGCAATGATCACCGCGTTGGAAAAACTTGAAGGCTCAGCATCTCCAACAAGGGCAATCAATCCTTCAATTTGTCATTTATGCATTATGAATCCGATGGGAAAGTATCTTCAAATTGAGGATCAATCCGTTACACAACGAGCATTGTTCGATACACACCCGCCAACTGAAAAACGTATTGCGGCTATGAAAGCAATGGCGTATATACATCAAGCGACGAAGAAAATTGTTTAATGGGTGATGGTGCAGTGAACATGATGTGGTGTATTTGCAAATGATAATTTGAATTATCCTGAAATACCTTGACGATAAATTAAAGCCCCGATAAATTCTTTATCGGGGCTTCTAAAAAAATAATTACTTTTTTACATTGCTGTTAGTTTACAAACTTCCACCAATAATAGTATTCTTCTTCTAATTGTTTTGCTGTGGGCATCGGGTAGAACAATAATTCGCTACCGCACGCAAACCAGAATCCGTGACGAATAAGCGCGTACGATGCTTCCGTAAGAATTGAATTTAAGCTAATCGTTTTCGTTTTCTTTTCGGGGTGCATTTGAATCTCTTCCAGATAATCAAAGAGACGGTCGGGATTTGTTTCGGGGAATGGCGAATAGACTATCTCACCCTTTTTATTCTTCTCCATAAAATCACTGACGGTAAATTCGTACTGAGTGAAGAAAATTTTCGGTGCGCCTTTTGATTTTGTCTCACTCGTAATATACTTCCCGAATGAACGCTGATCAAGCGTTGAAGCAACCAGATTGGAAAGAGGTGTAATTTCCTGATAGATACGGACAAGTCCGGGTTCATTGATTGCGGTGTAGGGCTTTGCGATAAGTTCTAACGCTAACCCGTTGGTGGTAACAAGATAGAGGTTTTTGAGCGCTTTCAAATCAATATGTTCCAAGACGGCATACGATGAGATGAACTTTGTCTTCTTTGGTTCACCGTTAGCATGGGCTACTGTTAATGCAAGATAGTGTTCAATATCAATGTGAGCGTTTCGATACTTGATATCCACTTCTGCAAAGATGACTTTCCCTTGAAAATGCTTAGCGCTACCAATGGTATAATGCGCCGCAAATTCAGTCGGATTGAGCTGTGATGCAACCAGCGCATTCGTTGGGAAGACAATCATATATAAATGTTTTTCTAATTCAGCCATTGAGGTTCCTTCATTGTTGAGTTCTGATGTGTTTGAATATTCTTGCTAAATATAGCTCAAAATAAGGTAAAAAACCAAAAAATATTATTGTAGAAATAAGCCCAAAACGGCTTATTTCATTGACTAAGTCCATCTTAAACCGTCGTAGTCAACTTAAAAAGGTTAGAATCCGGCTCTTTTTTATTACATTATAAGTTCATTCTTCAAAGAAAAGTTGACCGGCTGTATCTTGTACATATTTTTTTTGAACCCCATTTGACCTATTGATCCACTACTTTTTAAACGCGTGAGATTTACCATGAAATATTTTCTGTTCGTTATTGCATTAGTTGTCAGTCTATCCATCGGAACTGAGGTAAGGGGAAACACTCTGGTTAGCGGCGATGTGACGATTTCTATATTATCACTCAATTTTGGCACATCGAGTACACTGACAAAAGACAGCTTATCTTTTTGGATCCGGAACGGCAGTAATGACACTGTTCATGTAAGCGATATTAATACGTTTGAAGAGGTGTTCACTCTGCGTGATACGATGTTCACCATTCAGCCGGAAGATAGCGTACAAGCATGGGTTTATTTTTCATCCATTCATAATCTCACGTATTCCGATGTCGGGGTGATTGAAAATACAGGAGCGAACGGATCACTGGCATTTACTATTACAGGAACAAAGCAATACCCTGATTCGTATTACAGTTCAACGCAGGGACTTTCGGGGGAAGCGTTGAAAACCGCAATTCATAATCTTGTTATCAATCATACCAATCGTGGATACACACCCATTCGTGATATGATGTTTCTTAGTGTTGATACTGTGGATGGACAACTCGAATGTGTTTATACCGGCAGAAAAATTACTGTTACAAACAGAATTGATATGCAAACGAACGGTAATTTTAATACAGAGCATACGTGGCCTCAGTCAAAGTTCAATGAACAGGAGCCAGAGAGGGCAGATATCAATCATCTTTTCCCGTCTGATGAGACAGCTAACGGAAAACGTTCAAACTTCCCGTTTGATGTCGTTGTAGGGACTCCAACATGGGAAGTGGGCGGTTCCAAACTTGGACACAATAGTAATAACGCGACAGTGTTTGAACCACGTAATGTGCATAAAGGCGATCTTGCCCGCGCAATGTTTTACTTCATCGTTCGTTACCAAAACTGGGGAACATTCTGGACAGATGCAGGCGTGAATCAGGAAGCGGCATTTAGAATATGGAACAAACAGGATCCAGTTTCGGCAAAAGAAATGACCCGCAACAATAGAATTGCCCAACCATCCGTACAAGGAAAACGCAACCCCTTTATTGATCATCCGGAATTTGTTGACCGGATTTCCAAGTTTGACGGCACAGCAACCATTCCATCCTTTTCTAAAATTGTAGTTTCACCACTTCATACCGATTCTCTATACGCAGTCCCGGGGGATACTGCCCGATATACTATGGTTATAGTTAATGCAGGTAACGCCACGTTGAACATAACATCAATCTCCCCTTCAAATTCTGTCTTTTCTGTGAGCGTACAAACTACGAGCATCTCGGCGCATAATTTTATTAACGCAGAGCTTCGCTTCGCTCCTACTGCTACAGATTCAGTGTATTCCGGTACAATTACATTCAATAGTAATGATGGAACGAACCCATCCGTTCATCTAAATGTCATAGGATCATCAAGCGGTATTACAGCAGTGGTGGATGAATCGAACCAACAGCCGGCGCTATTCACATTAGAACAAAACTATCCCAATCCGTTCAACCCATCAACGCCATTGTCATTTGTTCTTGGTCATTCGACATTGGTAAGTTTGAAAGTCTATGATATGCTCGGAAGGGAAATCGCGACGTTAGTAAACGGGGTTCAAGATGCCGGATATAAATCGGTGCAATTCGATGCTTCAACGCTTCCGAGCGGAGTTTATACTTACAGGTTAACTGCGGGTGATTTTACATCTGTAAAAAAATTATTGTTGATGAGATAAGGAAGTTTTTTATTCATACTGCGATTACCTCAAGGCTCTCTGAAAAAATTGGAGAGCCTTTACTTTTTTGCAAAAAGATGTTCCTTAACGTTGAAAAGGGAAGTATTTCGAAGGGAACCACATCCATTCTATACAGACTCGGTTGGTTTAAATCCCTTGGCGATTTGATCAAACTCATTCATTAATTGGTAACTATAGCATTTCCTTTTTTTTGGTACATAGTAGATAAATTTGTCAGATTTTACAAGCGGTCATTTAACTTATGTTAGGTCGCTTGGCAGAAATGCTATGTTTTTTTTCTGCCGACAAATCGTATTACAGACCCTTTTCCATTATGAAAATTCCCTTCGTTTAAAACAATTTCTTTTTCCTCTAAGAGCAATACTTCGTAATTATCAAAATCGGCAAGTATTTCAGATGTAGAATACAACACATTAACATCATTCGGACCACCTACATTCGAATCAAGATTCTTAAAGTATAAGTGTGTTTTACTAAATGCCTCAAAAATAACTATGCCGCCTTGTTTGAGATAGCCATTTAACTTTTTATGGAAAATAAATTTTTTCTCAGTTTCAAAATGTGCATACACAAGCCCAATAGCATCAAAGGATTCGCTTTCAAAATTTAGATTTTCAAAATCACCAGCAATGTATTCAATAGTTACGCCATTTTCTTTGGCAAGTTGTAATGCTTTTGATTTTCCTTTATCGCTTTGATCAAATGAAGTAACTTTCCAACCAAGTTGTGCGGCATACACCCCATTCCTCCCCTCTCCATCGGCGGGCATCAGAATAGAGCCGGGTTTAAATTTTGGAAGCCATTCTTTAAAAAAAGCATTTGGTTCTTTACCATAAGCAAATTGTTGTTCTTTATATCTTTCGTCCCATTTTTCCTTACTCATATTTTTCGTTCTTCATTGTGATATATTTCGGTTAACTCATTTCTAAAAGAGTACGTTATGTAAAAATTTCTACAACTATTTCTTTATTTACCATCATACCTGCTGTAGTACCCATTGCAACAGAGTTGGCAACCGTGCGCATATGTGTTGTAGTATCGCCACAAGCAAAAACTGTACTATTTTTGTTCATTTTACAAAAAACTGACCTGCCCCCGTATGATGTGCCAATGCTGATCAAATACTTCCGGTGCAGTGGTCTGTAACCTAAAGAACTGTACGATATTCATCAGAAACTACCCCCTACTAACGAAAAAAGGCTTGAGGGGTTAGCTCAAGCCTTGAAATTGGCTCCGAATGGCGTTTTGGGGTGCGAACTCCTTATATGATAATTCGGCTTCCTTTCCGATTCATGTACGGTCCAAGAGGGAAACGGGTATTTACTCTTGATGTCAGTAGAATCAAAGATTTTCTTGACATTTCGGATGGATGCGTTGCACTTTTGGCGAAGATATTTTGCCTGCCAAACTATGTTACTAGAACCAGCTTACCGAAACCCAGACTCGACTACCGAGCTTTAGCTGGTGAGTATCGTCAACTCTTGGCTAGCAGAACCTGCAAGGATCAAGCAGATATCGCGCGACATTTTGATGTCAGCCGAGCATGGGTTACTAAGGTAATGAAAAAGGGAGCGGCAAATCCGGAATTGGAATCAACGGGTATCTAGAATCATTCTTTTGGTGGTTTCTTTTTGTCATCATCTTCAGTTGGGTCGCTGTCACCTTTCTTAGGTGGCTTTTTACCACCAGTTGATGATGGTTTTTTCTTTTGCTTTTTTTTCTCGCGAACCCTTCTCTCGTATTCGTCTCGGTATGTTGCTGCAAAAAGCCGACCGAATTCGACCCGTATTTCCTCTATAGGCATATTTGAAGGATAAAGAGCAGCATATATTCGCTGTACATGAGAGGATGCAGGCGTTTCTTTCTTTGATGGAGAAAAAATAATGAGCGACTTAATCCGGTTTAATAATCCTTCTGCCGGGAATAAATACGATTCATATCGTTTCAGTCGTGATTTATAAAATGTGATTATTCTGTTAAAACTATATTCAAGAATAACGAGATCTTCTCTAGAGAATTTCGATTCAAACCGATCAATAAATCCGACCAAGCATTCTGTGATTTCAATAAATAATTGAGGATTGTCAATATCATGTTTCCTGGCTGAAGCAAAAGAAACCAAAGCAGATACCATATTGTCGGCTTTCTTCTGTTGCTGACCTAACTCAAACCAAGTTTTCTGAAGTTGACGATTTGATACTCCAAACACCTCCGCAGCTGGAAGCAGTTCTTCAATCTTTTCCCAGTTCTTGTTTTTAAGGTGCTCACGGAGAGCAATTGAATTTAATTTTTTAAGTTCAGTTTTTGATTTATTGTCCATATTTTATCCTAGCTGTTTACTACATTTCTACATTACTACACTGTCATTTTTGTGTCTTCTTACGGGTGGACTTCTTCTTCGCTCCTTGATTTTTCTTCGTTTTAGGGGTACTGGTTTTTGAAACAAATTCCAATTATCTGGTCATCTAGTCATCTATACATGAGACATTTTCGATTTGGGAGCCTATTAATTGGCTTTTCAAACATTTAAAGATTTTTTAACAGCTACTCTATCTATTTTATCAAAATCCATAATTTTGGTCTAAAGGGTGAAAACAATTTTCGTTTTAGATTGTTTAAGATGAAAACGGAGGGATATTGAACCTAATCCCTCCGCCATAACTTAATTAGCAACAATAGACCTAACTGATTATTTTTGTCTTTTTCTTTTTCTGTAATTCTTCCCTTTTCTTAAAAATGTGTTCTACTGCCTTAGGACCACTTTCGATCCATTCTTCCATTATTATTTCGTCTTCTTCTGTCATTTCATATTCACATTCGCCTTTGGCTATGGAAAATGCCACATGCCATGTTTCTTTTTCGCTTATAATTTCGACAGCAAAAGGCCCATCAATACCACCCTTGAGAACCCACCTCTCTGAACCGGCAATGGATTTTCCTACAAACTCTCCGACCCACGCGAGAGCAGCTTTGCGACTTGAAAATCTATTATTTAACTCGAAATGTGAATATTTTAGATATTTATGTGGCCGTAAAACGTTTATCTTATATTTCATATTATTCCTATAATTGGTGTAATTATATTGAATTGTTGCTACCATTGAATTTGAATCTATTTTCTGTCAAAGAGGCTATCAAAAGACTTTTATAGATTACTTTTCTATTCTATAGCCTTCAAATTAAAAACAAAAAAAACTCTGCCGGCAATAAGCTAACAGAGGTCTAAAACGAAAATAGGTCACAATAGCTTATCCTGAGTTCGGTATAAAAAGAACTACTTGCTTTGATGTGACCTGACAAATAAGTTTAAGGAATTTTTAGAGAAAAACAAACAAATTTTTGCCTTAGGCACCTGTAAAAAATTCCAAAAAAATTATAGGAAACTGCTTCGTACCAGGCTCTGAACGCGAAGAGGGGCTATATCGTAGTACCTAGCCGGTCAGGAAATCAAGTACCGGTACTATCTGATGGGACCCATTTTCATTTGTGTTTTTGGAATGTTTCATTTTATGCGTCTGCCCAAGCTCCCACTTATCCTTCGCTTTTGCATCTGCTCTGGTTTGCCATTGCATATTCGATGGAGAATCTGCTCCACCTCTTGCTAACGGTTGCACATGGTCAACTACGTAGCTTTTGCGCCCGTATGAATAGCCTGTTTCTTTTATAAATTCATAGTGCGGGACGAGATACGCATTTGATGTGACTATTGGTATGTATATCTTGATTTGTGGGTTTAGTAGGGATTCAAGCACGTAGGATAATAATATATGGATAGCTGGGTAATAGAGACCGGACTATCCATACACGAAAGGATGGTACAACTAGCAGTATCAGATAACGCTCAGTTAACCAAAATTATACGCCAACATTGGAGGCAATTAACTCTTGTTCAAGAGCTATTGCTTTTGGAAAGAGAATATTGTTTTCGAGATGGACATGCTTGTGAAGGTCGTTTTCGAATTGCTGTAATTCCTTGAAACTCACACGATATGTAGTGCATGCATCTTCGGGAGGGGTGTAATTATTGGTCAGTGTTCTTACCTGATAGAGCGCATCTCCCGCTGATGAGTGCTCGGCTTCCATCATATTAATGGGGTTTTGAATTGTCCCGAACGGTGGCGGATTAAACGAACTTCCACTGCGCTTTGCATTCACTAACGATTTGATATAGGGAAATAGGATATGTTCTTCCTTCATCATGTGGTTTCGCAATTCTCCTGCCACAGATTCAAAATGGCGTGCAATTTCAATAACTTCGGCGTGATTACTCCCATGCACAGCGGCAACCTTCTGAGTATGGGCATAGATGATCGGGGAAGATTCGCTGACATAGTTATGATGAACCTTTATTATATAATCGATTAGTTCATCAAGTGGCCATTCGGAATAATGAGGGATATTATCATTCGAAGCAGTCGCTAATTGTTTAAGTTCAGCAAGAACCAAAGTGGCATCGATGTTCTTCTCTGAGCATGCCTGATTGATTGTAACTCCGCCTTTACAGCAGAAATCTAGAGAATATTTTTCAAAGATTGCTGCAGCACGGAAATCTGACGTTACAATTGATTTGATTGTTTTATTTTCAAATGAATCCATAGTTTTATTACTCCTTTTGATTGTTAGATGATTTTTTCCAGAGAATTTTTCCTTCATCACTGAGGCTAAGAATGTGGTTCTGCTCCATCGATTTGATAGTGCGAATTACCGTTTCAACACGTAAACCGGTCATGTCCGCAAGTTGCTGACGTGTGAATTGAACACGATACTCCTCAGCGTGATTTCCGTTTGTATCATTCATGCTCATATATTCGATCAGTGTAGTCAAACGGTGTTCAGCATCTTCTACTGCAATTTCAGAGAGCATAATTGACTTGTAGATAAGTCTGCCGCTCAGTACCTGAGTAAGTTTTAGGTGCACTTCAAAATTCTCTTGCAGCAGATTGATGAACTGAGTATATGGGCATTTCCAGACTTCACTATCAGTTACAGCTATGGCGGACGCGGGATATGGCACATGATTGAAAAATGGAGGTTCTCCAAAACTGCTTCCTTCTCCAAAGTAACCTTGGACAAATTCGCGTCCATCCTCATTATAGTTGAGCATTTTTATTTTGCCCATTCGCACAATATAAAAATACGTCGCACTTTCCCCTTGCTCGATGACGACATCACCCTTTTTGAGGGTAATGATCTTCGCACCAAATTTTTTAAGTAAAGAATCGGGAACCAATCCTGTTTCTATCTCTTTGACAAATTGATTGTTGTCTTGTTGCATGTTTTAAAGTAATATAATTTTGATTTGATTGTTTATGATTTAAAACATAAGTTCACAATAATGTAGGGTAAGTTACTATGTTTCACTAAAGGTAAGTTTTTTTCTATGAAAGAGCACTTTAAAGTACCATTTCCAAGTTGAATATCATTTATTGGAAGGAATCGTTTACAAACGAAGTTCTGCTCTTATCTTCTCATTTTTAAAATTCATAATGAAGTCATACCAAACCCGAAATTCACCATTCTGCCTCAAGAGGTGTGGAATTCAGCGTTGAGAAAACAATAGATTTAACGTTCCAAACGATACAAATATCTGAACAACCCTACATTTAACGATAAGCAAATAAGGCTAACAAGAGCGGCGGGAATCAAAACAGATTCATCGCCATTGAGAAATGCACTCATTGTAGCTGTAAAAAGCCACATCTGAAGGACTACAAGAATGATAACAATGCAGAGAATTCCTGAAACAATGAGCATCCGTTGAGAATGAGCAAAACGGGATTTTGCAATCATAAGCGTGTCTCCTCTAATCCCACAGCAAAAATGGTGTTGCCTCGCATTTCAAGTTTAACACGTTGTAATGTCCTCCGCGGTGGTCCGGCTAGTGGTTCTCCGGTTCTTATATCAAAACTTCCTTCATGACAAGGACAGTGTAATCTACCCGTTTCAACAAGAGGTATCAAAGGACATGTGAGATGTGTGCATTGCTGATCATAAGCTACAAAAAAATTTTCATCTACTCGTACAAGGATACGTGGAGAATATTCGTTTGGGTATTTAAAAATTATAATTCCTCCAACGTTAAGCTTGTCCTTATCAACAATACTCATTATGGGAGGCTTACCTACTTTTTTTAACAAAAAATTCTGAATAAGAATCCAAATCTGGCCTACAGAAAAAGCAAGGCTTGTTAATACCATAAATCCTGTAAAATCTCTACGGGTAACAAAATCATCACGTTGCCAATCTATCGGAAAATCACGACGCCAGCGTGGCTGTTCCCGGTCAGGTTTTCCATCGGGCGGAATTGTCAATTCTTCAGGGTCTTTTATCCTCATTACAAAACTTCCTCTTGAAACATATTCATCATAAGAATGTCATCGGGCATTGTTTGTCCAATGGTAGCTGTATGCATCGCAGAAATAACATCTATATGCTCAACGTGTACTTCTTTTGGTATCATCATTTGAACTTTTGTTGTTATTATCTGTCCGCCAAACAGAAATTCATTCACCGGTCTTGAACCGGGACGCAGGGATTCAATTTCTTCTCGTGTTCCAAAAAATAATGCTTGGCTCGGGCAAACTGATGCACACATGGGTTTTAATCCAACGGAAGAACGGTCATAACACATATCGCACTTCATCATAAGATTAAATTCCGTATTCATCTTTGGTACTCCGAATGGACAGGCAAGGACACAGTTATTACAAGCAATACACCGGGGTTTTCGTGCTGACTGTACAACACCATCAGCCGTTCGTTTGATGGCATCCGCTGGGCATACCTCAGCGCATGTTGGAGAATTGCAGTGCATACAAATAACAGGAACCGTTTGTGTTGAAGTTGCACGATCAAGATAATCAAGCTGGATCATCGATTGACCTTTGTGAGTATCACATTCACTGCAAGCCTGAACACAGGATTGACAACCAATGCAACGCCGTGGGTCAATAAAGAACTCTAAATGTGCAGGAACCGACATTTCAATATTCTTTCTCGAAAACAGAAAAGCAAGAACTCTTACGATTCATAATCATTTGGTTCTCCATCGTGTTTACGAATTTTGACCGCACAAACCTTATATTCTGGAATTTTTGATATTGGATCTTGAGCTGCAATTGTTAATTGATTTACGCTCTTACGCCCGGCCCAATGGTATGGAATAAAAATAGTATCAGGACGAATAGTTGTAACAATTTGTGTTCGTAACGTGCAATTTCCCCTGCGTGATTCTACGGTGACCCAATCGTTCCCGACAATGCCATACTTAGACGCTAAAAGTGGGTGCATTTCAATAAGCGGCTCAGGATATTGGTCAACTAATGGACCTATTCTCCGCGTTTGAGCGCCAGATAGAAAATGGCTAACAACCCGTCCGGTCGTTAACATTAGCGGGTACTCTGTATCAACATCCTCTTTCGGAGGAGTGTAAGGCGCAACGATAAAGCGCGCCTTTCCATCAGGGAAATAAAATGGTCCATTTCCTTTCGCAACAGGATTCCACGAGCCCTGCTCAAATAACCGCGGTGTCCCTTCGTGGTTCTCTTCAGGGCAGGGCCAAAACACACCGTATTGTTTTTCAATTTTTTCATAAGTGATACCAAAGTAATCGGCTATACCTCCTTTTGAAGCAAGTGCCAACTCTGAAAATATCTCTTTTGGATGTTCAAAGGTAAACCCTTTTTCCCTACCAAGTTTTTTAGCAATATCTTGAATGATTATCCAATCCTGTCGTGCTTCACCGGGGCACTCTATCGCCTTATTGATTTTTATTACCCGACCTTCGGCAGTTGTTACCGTACCTTCATCTTCTTCGTGTAAAGATCCGGGTAGTACTATATCAGCATACCTGGCAGTTTCGTTCAAGAAAAAATCGATAGAGACAAAGAACTCCAGTTTTTCCAGCATTCGCTTGATAAAATTATTATCGGGAAGCGATACAACAGGGTTAAAACAAATACTCAGCAACCCTTTGATTTCTCCGTTATCAATTTTTCTGAAAATTTCATAAGCATCTACTCCTGGCTGGGGAAGATCATCGGGGTTCATTCCCCAAATACTTGCAACATATGCCCTGTGTTCAGGATTCGCCAGATCACGACCTCCGGGAAGTTGGTCACACTTTTGTCCATGTTCACGTCCTCCCTGCCCATTCCCTTGTCCGGTGATTGTCGCGTAACCACAATTCTTGCGACCGATGCGTCCGGAAGCAAGAACAATATTAATCGCACCAAGAACATTTTGGACACCATGACTATGATGCTCAATGCCTCGCGCGTGCATAAGAAAACTTGTTTTTGCCTTACCCCATAACTCAGCCGCTTGATAAATCACCTTCTCTGAAATACCTGTTACCAGAGCAGTTTTTGAAGGGGTCCATTGTTCTACATGTTCTGCAACAGAATTAAACCCGATTGTATTATTATTAATGAAATCATGGTCAAGCCAATCATTCTTAATCATGAGGTGAAGAATACCATTGAAAAGCGCAATGTCGCGCCCCGGTTTAACGGGTAAAAAAAGATCACAGGTACGGGCTATAGGAGTAATGCGTGGGTCGACCACGATAATCTTCGCTCCATTCTCTCGCGCTTGCCAAACATAATCTGTTGTAATAGGAGCACATTCTGCAATGTTCGCGCCGCTAATCCAGACAACATCTGCATGAAGAATATCCGTCCAAGGATTTGCGGCTCTGTCTATTCCAAATGCCTTTTTATTCCCTGCCGCCGCGCTAACCATACAAAGCCGCCCATTGTAATCAATGTTTGACGTTTTAAGACATTGGTGGGCAAATTTACCCATCAAATAGGCTTTTTCGGTTGTAAGACTTGCGCCGCTTAAAAGAGCAAAAGAATTTTGACCGTATGATGATTGTATGCGTTCAATTTCAGAGGCGACATGGGAAATTGCTTCTTCGTAATTAAGTTCTGAAAATCCTCCTGAGGCTTTTGCATCGCGTTTATAAGCATGTAACAATCTATCAGGATGTGATCCCTGTAAATAGCGTTTTACGCCTTTCGGACAAAGCTTCCCCTGATTAAAAGGAAATTCATACCACGGCTCGAAGCCAACAACTTCATTATCTTTCACTTTGAGTTTGATACCACACTGTTGTCCGCAAAAACAGCAATGAGTTTCAACAAGCTTCTCATATTCACATGCAGTACTACTCGAATATGCGAGATGTGGACCGAATTGATCTATGATTCGCTGTGTTTCAGTTTCTATTGTTGCCATTTCAAATCATTGTCCTTCCGGAGTAAATATTTATGTTAGAGCTTCCACGTAAAGAATACTCACTGTTACCTTGCAGTATCTTCAACGATGGCGTCATACCTTCACCGATATTATTGTTTGATTGTCGTTTACATTTTGCCACAGAGTTCCTTGCGCAAGAGCAAGCATTGCACGACGACATGGCGGGCAAATCCACTGATAATGTTCCGCGCGATTTCCATGAAGTTCATATTTATACCCCAACTCTTTTTCTACTTGAATCAAATCCTCAATATGCATCCTTGAGGCAAACGGCATGTTACATCTTCGACAATGTGCAGACTCTTCATGTAAAGCTACATCTTTGTAGAATCGCACACCCAATTGTGCGGGGCGTTGAAAGACATGAAATAGTTTCCCAAATGGAAGCCAAAGGAAAGTAAATATGACAGTAATGGCATGAAAAATTGCAAGAAAATCGTATGCAGTTCCTTTCATCCACGTATAGCTTGCAGTCAACATCAAGCCCGAAATACTGACAGCGAATAAAAGAATGAGTGGTAAAAAATCTTCTGCGAATAATTGTAATGCGGCCGCTCCTTCTTCGCGCATACGTCTGCGCATGGCAATCATTACTCCTGCAATAACAAAAAACGATGCCCAAACGAGTCCATGAAAAAGCATAAATCCAAAAATGGATTCAATAGGAAATGTAAATGTAGGGAAACCAAAAAATATTATTCGATAATATTCCAGATTCCCTTGAACAGATTCGAAATGAAGCCAGCCAAAAACTAAGGGAAAGGTAATAGCAACAGCAAGAAAACAGCCCCACATAATTAAATTATGAGCTAAGCCACGTATTTTCTCACGCTGCCAGATAAATCGATTGAGAATAATATCCTCTGTCACTCGTATGAACCAAGATCGAATGTTCATCAAGAGATAGCCGCGCTTAAAAAATACTTGCCAACCACGTTTCCAATAGAGAGCTGTTGGAGGGCGCTGTATCCACATCGCATAACGATATGTTAAGCCGAAGGTAGCAAACAAAATGGCAAAAGTATAGGCAACTAAGGCGGCATCGAAATGGGATAGGTTACGTGAACCAAGAATAATGAAAATACCAAGAAGAACGGTAGCAAACACTCCCCATGCTGTCGATTTTATTATTTCTTTTTTCATAATTAACATTAGATCAGTTGATAGTATAAAATAAGAAAATATTAGCATTACCCCTAATGTTTAAACTATATATTATATCTTTACATCAAAGTTGTTGTTCACTATTCCTTCTCTCACAACTTTTTATCACAAATTATCATCTCTTACAATACTGTATATACTCTTCCGGCGTATTAACATTTACAAGGCCATGAGGATATTCACCTGACCACGGAAACGGGATGACCGATGATCGAACTTCACTAATTAATTTCAAAACGGATAATTGATAAGATTGTAATTTTTCTTCTATGATTGGAAGGATTTTCGAATGATAGATACCTACAAGGGGCTGAGGAACATTTTCAACTGAAAAAATTGTTACTGCTTCTTCTTGTCTTGCTTCAAGAAGGTACCAAATCAGATCCTTATTAATACAAGGAATATCACACGATGCAATGAATAGATTTTCATGTTTGGTATGGTGCATTGCGGAATGAATACCGGCAATTGGTCCCCTATTTTTATAGATATCTTCATAAACAGGAAGTTTGAGGAACTCGTACTGCTCTTTTAAGTCTGAAATAATAACGACTTCATTAAAGACAGACAGTAATTCCTTTGCAATCTGTTCAATAAATGTTTTGCCATCTGATGTTAATAACGCTTTATTGGTTCCCATACGAGAACTTCGCCCCCCGGCAAGAATAGCCGCGCTCATTTCTGAATTTTTCATACAGAGGTTAACAACAATGTACGTTGTCGCGTATCAATTCTTCATGGACAGTTATCGTTTCATAATACCCTCCGTAAAGGCATGGCTTACAATAAGCATAACCTTTACTCACAATTTCACGTTCATTCATTATTTCTTCTCCACATGATACACATATTGATTTCCGTCCGGGTCGGCTTAAGATAGATTGGAGCGGTGTTAACAGTTTAACAGGTTTGACAACGAATAACTCATCGTCGCTCATCCTCTGATAACCAAGGAGATAGGCTTGCCACTTTGTGCTACCGGGAGGTGCATATTCAGGCGCTAACGTTCGAATACCGAAACCGGGGGCAAAACGTATTGCTTGTTCCGTCTCTGTATCTATTATTGTGACTGCTATTTTCCCATAGTCCTCGATGCGAAGCGTTCGATGACCAACTGTACAATTTGTTACGACAGATAAACCATCTACAAAACAACCGTCTGTTTCACTGATACATAAAAATCGTTTCTCAGATTGTGGAAAGGAAAAATCAAACACCTTCCCTGCGAATAAGCACATACGCACACCAAGAACTTGACGTGGACACAGATGCTTATGTGATTTTGCAGTTTCTTGCAAATATTGTTCAAGAAGCATCTTCATATTCTCAACCATCTGACAATTTACCCGCTATGTACAATCGTGTCCTTTCTGTAATTGTTTTATGTGTATTATTTTTTACTACCGCGTCGTGATTCTTTCATCACATCATCAACCCAACTTAATGCTGCCATCATCGAAGGAAATCCTATAGTAGGAAGTGTGAGTAAAACAACGTGACGAATTTCATCTGCCGTTGCGCCCTGTTCCAGCGCTTTACGAACATGAGAATGAACTGCCCCCTCTAATCGGGCTCCAATGGAGATTGCTAATTTAATAAGTGACCTTGTTTTTGCATCAAGAGGTCCTGCCGAATGAACGGCAGTCCCTAACGCATCATATGCGGTTGCTACTTCAGGATAATCTTTTAAGAATTTTTGATAGCGTTTTGGTATTTTCATTGCAGTTTATAAAATTTTTAAGAGAAATATATTAACTTAATAGTGGTTCTAAAAACTACCCCAGATCCACTCTGCGTCCTCGCAGAGTGCTCAATCCTACTTTATTTCGTAATTCTGTGAGGACACAGAATCGAGCGTTAAGTGTTTTTAAAACCACCCTTTATGGTAAAATGTAATACATTCTTTTAAAACATCATAACAATTCACTAAAACGTTACCGTTGTTGTAACATATCCCCACCAACTCACATCAGCATGACCGAATGATTGTTGCATTAGATGACCCGGAATGAATGCTGATAGACCAAAATCGAAAGCAACAAATTTGTTATACTTGTAAAGTGTTGTAATATCTACCTCCTGCCCTATACCTTTTTCGCCATTGACTTCCTGAGACAACGACATTTGATGAATCCATAGGCTGGCATCAACCTGATCGGAGAACTTAAACCCTGCACGAGCATAAAAATCGATTAATCCTGCATTGGCAGTGTTTGCCGGGATATTTATAAAATAATCCATAAATCCATAAAATTTGTGACCGGTATGATAGATAGGATCAAATGCTTTAAATTTCATGTCTCCTGACGGTGTTCCCGAAAGATAATCACATCCCAGAGTAATCTTACTTAATGGTGACATATCTATCTTATATCCAAAATTTGCCGATAGTAAATAGGTTGAAATATCGGCTCCCTTAATTTTCCCACCTTGATAGGCAAACTCTGCTTCATAATCTATTACATCAAAATTTCCCTTTTGATATGTGCCAAGAGTTATGCGATTTAAATCGGCTTTATCAGCTACTGTTTGATGGCGATTCCATTGATAGAATGCATAGAAATCCATCTTGTGTTCAGGCATATTTTTCAATGTTAGATTAGAGCCGTAAAAATTTTGCCCATTATCGCGAACGTAAGCAACTGCCGCCGGAGTTGCTGTTGCCGAATAGGAATGATACTCACCTGTGTTCATCGCAAAAGCATCTAACGAGATTGCTTCCGTAGTTAACCGGAACAACGCTCCATCAAACGAACGTCCGATATTATGAAAACCAACTGAACCGACAAGTCGTTCATTGCCATAACTTAATTCTTGTCTTCCTAAACGCATCATCAACTCAGGACAAAACAATTGATTGATTTCAATATACCCTTGATGGATATCAAGATTTTTGGAATCTCCTAACGTACTCATGGCCGCACCATCATTCTCGCTACCAAAAACACGTGAATCTTGCGCTTGAATAAATGCACGAACATTTTCGACAGGAACTGCCTCAAAGCCTAATCGAATACGGGAAAGTGTGTATAAACTGAACGGAGTTAAATTATTAAAATCCCGTCCATCCGCTTCACTACGCAAACGAATTTCACCTTTCCACTTATACGTTGGCGTAAATTCTTGTGCATTCATACTGCTTACGGCTAACGACATAATTATGACTAATGTAAGATAGGCTCTTAAAAAATTATTCATGGTAATTATTCATCCTTATTGATACACGATTGTGTTAAGAAGTTTTTAGATACTATGTGTTAATGGTGTGACGGTAAACTCTCGGTGATCATAACATCGTTAACCGGAATCAACCCTCGTTTTGCCAGCGATTTGAATGTTACGTAAAAGAAACCCGGTATAATGCAAAGCATAGGTCCAAGTTCCCAAATATTAACGACAGGCGCCTCACGCATAAACGGCGGTAGAATCATCCAAAACAAATCAATCCATCGCCCTATCAAAAGAATGATGCACACTCTTAAGAGTAACCCTTCTTGTTTTTTTGTCCACGATGGGAGCAAAGCAAAAAAAGGAATAGCCCAATTAAACAATACATTCACTATCGTAAAAATAAGCCAGCTTCCTCTTTGACGATTCACTAAGTATGTGACTTCTTCAGGAATGTTTGAATACCATATAAGTAAGTACTGACTGAACCATATATACATCCAGAAGGTGCTGAATGCGAACATTAATTTGCCGAGATTATGCAAATGATCTTTCGTGATATAGTGTTCCAGGTACCCCATACGTTTGAGTAACAACACACATAGTGTTATCGCGGTAAGCCCGGAAAGAAACGTTCCAATAATATTATAAACCCCAAAGATTGTACTATACCATTGAGGCTCTAACGACATAATCCAATCCATACTTGCGAACGAAAATGTTAGAGCAAACACTACAAGAAAAATCGCTGAAGCCGTTTTAGCTTTAGAGCGAAATTTCAACTCTCCGGTTTCACCATGCTTTATTGAATTTTTTACGATAAGTGAAGCAAGCCCAATCCAAATTCCTATATACAGGATAGTACGAATAATAAAAAATGGAACATTGAGCCAAGCTAATTTGGCTTGAAGAGTCGGGGAGCTTTCCATGAACGAACTATGGCTCCAGGGATACAAATAGCCAATTCCAATCATCGCTATAACAATAATGCCCGCTCCGGCAAAAATGACGGTACTCATTGCTTCGGGAATTCGACGAAAAACAGTTGACCAACCTGCATTGGTCACATATTGCATTGCAATAAACACTATACTTGCAATTCCTAAACCTAAAAGAAAGAACCCTGCAAGTAATATATTTGCCCATTCACGTTGGGGTACCATCAGAACACCGATGAACGTTACAATAGCGCCAATGCAACTAAGAAGGAACAAGTTCTTTAAAAGTTGTGATGAGGGTTTGAATCGAAGAGTCGTATGAAGATTTTCCATAGTTATTTAGCCACCACTAAAGTTTTTTTCTGCAACGTACGGATATGAAGTATTGCCCTCCATCTATCAAGCCGATTGACCTGTGAAGCAAGTGATGGCATATTTCCTTGACCGTAGGTTAAAATATGAAACATCTGCCCATCTTTAATCGTTCTGGCATGTTCAGCAAGAAATGACGGTGGTGGAGGAAAGCCTTTTTTAACTACAGTTCCATCACCAAGCCCTCCCGTACCGTGACATGGTTGACAAAAGGTTGTAAATACTTTCTCGCCACGTACATTATCAGAATCAACAGTATCTGAAACAGGGCTTTGAAGTTCCTCGCCGGCACGTGTCGCTTCTTCTGGTGTTGATTGATAATGGAGAGGCAAATTCTCCCTGCTAATTTGTCCCTCGGCAATGTATTGTAGAGTCTTACCATCAGGAAAATTCACATTGTTATCAAGTGCATTATACGGAACCGATACCACCATCCCCGGTAATAACTGACTATTTCTATCGAGATAGTTTCTATTTACAACATACGTCATCACAACAAGGAAGAGAAGAATACTACACAGCAATGTATTAAGTATTTTGTTCACCGCTTACCATCCTTCTTTGAAACTATATCCTTATGCACTAACTCAATATTTTCTTCCATCAACACGCAGTGAAAAGGCATAAACAGCTTTTTAATTTTTGCAACATCAAACGCAGAATCGGATTCTTCAAGCACCAAATAAAAGCGATTATCGGTTGCCCGTTCCAACCGAACCTTGGTTTTCTTTCCCGGAAATAGCCTGCTTACAAAGAAGAAGGCAAGAACAGTACCCACCCCACCGAAAAGCACCATCATTTCAAACGTAACAGGAACGAATGCAGGAACCGATTTGAACGGTTTACCTCCAACGTTTACAGGCCAACTTGTTGCCGATGTCCATATTTGATACCATAATTTTGCAATTGCTCCGCTAATTCCAAGAGCAAACGTTATCCATGGAAGTTTTGATGGTTTTAAACCTTGTGCCTCATCAAGTCCATGAACAGCGTATGGAGTATAAACATCAATGATCTTGTATCCGCTCTCACGTGCAAGTCGTGTTGCAGAAAGAATATCGGTCTCTGTTTCAAATGCGCTTATTAAATATCGTTTACTCATAAGAAGATTTACCTTCCTATCTCAGAATCATGGTTAGATGACTTGCGACCATACTGTAACACACCTTTTATTTCTCCAATTGAAATCATAGGCAGAATTCGAGCAAAAAGTAAAAAGAGAGTAAAAAACAAGCCAAAACTTCCAAGAAGTGTTGTTATCTCAACAATTGAAGGCGAATAACTTGCCCAACTTGCAGGTAAATAATCCCTTGAAAGTGAGGTCATGATAATGACAAATCGTTCAAACCACATTCCGACATTGATGAACACAGCAATAACAAACACGAACACAGGCGTTGTTCTTATTCTTTTGGACCAAAGTAGTTGAGGAACAAACACATTACAACTAAACATAATCCAATATGCCCACGCATAAGGACCAAACGCTCTGTTGATAAACGTAAAACGCTCATACGGGTTACCGGAATACCATGCTATGAAAAATTCTGTCATGTACGCCATGCCAACGATCCAGGCAGTCGCAAGAATAATCTTACACATTGCTTCAATATGATGAAGTGTTATATACTCTTCGAAGTGCATCACCTTACGAACTATCAGCATGAGTGTTAAGACCATAGCAAAGCCCGAAAAAACAGCACCAGCCACAAAGTAGGGAGGAAAAATTGTTGCATGCCAACCCGGAATTACTGATGTGGCAAAATCCCAGCTCACAATAGTATGCACTGAAATAACCAATGGCGTAGCTAACCCGGCAAGTAATAAATATACCGTTTCATATCTTGACCACACTTTATTTGATCCTGTCCAACCCAAACTAAAAAATCCATACAAGCGTTTTTTAATTGTTGAGGTTGTTCTATCGCGAAGTGTAGCAAGATCGGGGAGCAATCCAACATACCAAAACACAAGAGAAATGGTAAAATAGGTACTTATAGCAAACATATCCCAAACAAGAGGAGAGCGAAAATTTACCCAGAGTGGTCCTCGATAATTTGGATAGGGCAATACCCAAAATGCAAGCCAGGGCCGCCCCATATGAATAATGGGAAATATTCCCGCGCACATGACAGCAAAAATTGTCATAGCCTCAGCAGAGCGATTAACTGATGTCCTCCACTTTTGTCTAAAGAGAAATAGGATGGCAGAGATAAGCGTACCGGCATGCCCAATGCCTATCCAAAAAACGAAATTTGTAATATCAAATGCCCAGCCAACAGTATTATTCAATCCCCACGTACCGATACCGGTCATGACTTGATACGTAATAGCAACTGCTCCTACACCTAAAAAGAGAAGAGCAACGATAAAAGCGCTCCACCACAACTTGCTAGATTTTCTTCCAAGTGGTTCTGCAATATCGCTCGTTATTTCTTCAAAAGATTTATTCCCTTCAATGAGAGGCTTGCGAAGCACCGAATATATCTCAGCCATTTCGTTCCTCCTTTTCAAAGGGATTACGAACAAGTGTCATATAGCCAACCGAGGGATAGGTTCCAACTTCCTCAAGAACCCGGTAATATCGAGGATCTGTCATTTTTTTAATGACCTTGCTTTTTGCATCATTCATATCTCCAAACACAATTGCTTTTGCCGGGCACGATTGAGCGCATGCAGGCTGGATATCACCATCAATCACTGCCCTGTTTTCCTTTTTCGCTTCAATTTTTGCTTCCTGAATTCGCTGAACACACATCGAACATTTTTCCATTACCCCTCGTTCGCGAACGGTAATATCAGGATTCAACACAAGTTTTTGCATTGTGTCGCCATGTTCATAGTTGAACCAATTAAACCGACGAACTTTGTACGGGCAGTTATTCGAACAATATCTTGTTCCAACACAACGGTTATACACCTGCTGATTAAGCCCCTCCGAACTATGCACTGTAGCAAGTACAGGGCATACTGTTTCACACGGAGCATTACCACAATGTTGGCACATCATAGGTTGATGAAGCACATCAAGCTTACCTTCTTGCTCATCATAGTATCTATCAATTCGTATCCATGTTAATTCACGGTTACGGGCAAATTCATCTTTTCCAACAAGAGGAATATTATTTTCAGCTTGGCAGCTGATAACACATGCAGAACATCCGGTACACGCAGTCAAATCGATAACCATTCCCCAGTGATGCCCTGAATATTTATGATCCTCGGGCCACATCGTTTCCATTATTACTTTTTTGAAACTTCCGGCTTTGGGGTCTTTGGTAAACGAAGTGAATGTTGTTTGTTGAACTATTTCTCTAGGTTCGCCATGAAATGTATCAAGAGCCACCGGCATCTGAAGAGAATCATATTCCTGAGTACAGGAAACAACTTGATGCCCGCTAACTTTGTTTAGTGAGACATTAGAAGCATGTAAGTTCTGAAGACCCTGATCAAATTTCAAGAAACCAAACACATTCTTCCCAACTAATTCTCCCTGGGCAACCGTAGGTTTTGCTTCAAGCCACTGTGGACCAATATTGGTAAAACGCTCTGTTCCCATTCTTCCATATCCTAACGGGATTGCTATGGTTTCGCGATTTTGACCCGCTTGAATATGCGCAGGTAAGAGAATGGAAAAATTGTCTGATTCAATTTTTACCATATCTCCTTGAACAATTTGAAGTTCAGAGGCAAGAGAAGGAGCAATTGAAATGGCATTATCCCAAACTATTTTTGTAACAGGATCGGGTAGTTCTTGAAGCCACGCATTATGCGCATGACGACCATCAAGTATAGCTAATGTGGGATAAAGTGTAAGCGTAAGGTTTGATTTCCCTTGGTTCAGTAATGAGAAGTCCCGACCAAGTACATCGTCATGAAAATTATTCGCATTCTCATCAGACTTTTCGATAACAGCAAATCCATTAAAGACCGAATTATCCCAGAATGACTGAAAACCGGTCAATCCATGTATTTGTGTAAAAATGTTCTGTTCCCAATACTTCTGTATGGTATCGTAGGTACTGCTGTTTTTCTTTGACCAGACAGAAATATTTTCTATCAATGACCGGGTACTTCCAAACGCAGGAACAACAGGTTGAGTGATTGAAAAAATTCCTGATATAGGTTCCGCATCGTTCCACATTTCAAGAGCATGAGGTTCAGAACAAACAAATTCAGCTACGGCTGATGTTTCGTCCATCCTGTTCGTAATAGCAACCGTACAGGGTATTTTCTTCATCAACTCCGCAAACTCATTCCCATTTGGCAAACTATAGATAGGATTCGTCCCTGCAATAAATAAAGCAGACACTGTTCCTTCTCTCATTTCTGTAATCAACGATTGTACGTCGGAGTCACTTTCTTGATGCTGATACGATGGAGAGTTTATATCAATCGTTGTACCATAATTACCTAGTACATTATTGATATAATTGATAAGTAGCTGTGAATTCAAATCGTTCAGCCCGCACACTACAAGACTTTTCCCGCGTGCATTCCAAAGTTCATCGGCTACCATAGAAAAATTTTCAGTTCCCGTTGCGTGAACAGGAGATTGAACACCTGCTAACGTCGAAATTCGTTCAGCGACCTGTTGAATTGCATTCTGAATTTCTTGATACGAAGCCGCTATGCGTACATCAGCATTTGACCCTGTAAGCGACATTCGTCCTTCAACCTGAATATGACGGGAAAACGTTGTTGGTGCGCTTTCAAGGTTCCTCCCCTTTTTTGATGCTGTTGTAAATTCAACAGGTGAAATCCACGTTCCAAGAAAATCTGCATCGAAGCTGAGAATAACTTCAGCTTTATCAAAACAATAATGAGGAAGCGTTCGAACACCATGAGTCAAGAAATGTGCATCTAAGATTGCTGAAGATGATAATGCTTCATACTGAACATGTTTTGCATCGTTATACTCAGAAAGGAATTGTGTAATAAGAGACTTTAGCGTAGGACTGGTTATTGTTCCTGTTACAAGTCTGACTTTACCGCCGTCACTTTTTATTTTTTCTAGTCTTGAAAGTATCTCCTTATCAAGATGATTCCATGTAACTTGTTTACTGTTCTGTACAGGATACATTAACCGTTTCGAATCATATAATTCTAATAAATGTGCCTGACCTATCGGGCATAACCCCCCTTCCGAAATCGGATGTTGTGGATTTCCTTCTAACTTAATTGGGCGTCCGTCTCTATTTTTTGCCATCACCCCGCAACCGGCAGAACATCCGCCGCATGTTGTTGCATACCATGATGCGACTCCGGGAATAACTTCTTCCGGTTTAATAAGAAAAGGTATTGCCTTTTCTACTTTTGCAGGTTGACACCCTATGAATGCAGCGGCACCCAGGGTATACCCTGCCATCTTAAGAAAGTCCCGCCTTCCTAATCCTTGTTGGACAAGTTGCTCGGGTTCTTTTTTATTGAGAGAGATTTTATTGTTTAAATCAGACATTATATCAGTATGAAATAATAACTGTAGTAATAATTAAAAATGACATGTTGTACAATCTGTTGAAGCATTGACTTGTTTTCCATTGATTCCATCTATATTTGCATTTCGATGACAATTGACGCACCACCCCATAGAAAGATCATTGATCTGTCGAACTCGTTCCATTGTCTCTACTGCGCCATGACATGTTTGACAATCGACCCCTGTATTGACATGAGCACTATGATTGAAATACACGAAATCGGGTAAATTGTGAATCTTATTCCAAACAATCGGAGTCTTCGACTTTGTGGAATCAGGTTTTGCTTCATCAGTAAGACCCATCGCAGTATATATTTTTCTAATCTCAAGGGATACTGTCAACCGCGGTTTTCGCTTTTCTTTATCCGCCTGATCATTTTCCGCTTTTACATCCACCCAAGGAGCGGACACAAAACGATGACAATTCATGCACACATTTGCCGATGGAATAGCCGCATGTTTTCCTTTTTCTGCGGCAGAATGACAATGAAGACATGCAATACCCAACTCCCCTGCATGGAGCCTATGCGAATACGCAATTGGTTGTACAGGTTCGTATCCTTGATCGTTTCCGGGGAGCATGTAATTCTTTGTTACCAAAGAAAAAAGATTCACACCCGTTAAGAGGATAGCAATCGAAAGAAATATTGTTAATAACCGACTATTCAAAATCTCATTCTCCTAACTTGGCCTTTCACAACCTTTACGGTTGTAAAACCACCAGTTAATGAAAGTGGCAATCACAAGAAACCCCATTAACCCGATATAAAAATTATTGGCAGACCCTGTAGCGCCAATTACCGCTCCAATAATTGAAGAAAATAAAAATGGTCCGTAAGCCGCAATCGCCGCAGTCCAACCAATAACACCGGCACCTTGTCGAGGATTATGTGCAAAGATTATTGGAAACTGTCTAAACGTTGCCGCATTCCCGATTCCTGTGAAGAAAAACATTGCCAGCATTATCGTTACAAACATCGGAAAAGTATCTAACGAGGTAGGAGCTACTAATCCCATCGAAACCATAAGAAACGATCCAATGAATAATCCTATGCCTGAAATAGTAGTTAAAACAGCCCCGCCTGTTTTATCAGAGACAAAGCCAAAAATAATTCTGCTTACAGACCCGATTAACGGACCATAAAAGGCATACTTCAGAGGATCAGGAGCATCAGCAAAATTACCATATAAACTTTTTATCAACATGGGGAAAACTGCTGAGAGTCCGGCAAACGTACCAAATGTCATGACATATGTGATAGTACAGAACCATGTATGTTTATCTTTAAAAATATCAAGTTGCTCCTTGAATGTGGCTTTTACAGGAATACTCTTTAAGAATAACCAACATATCACCGTCATGATAATGATTAGCGGAACGTACCAGAATGCCGCACTTTGAAGATATATTTGTGATGTCCCAACGACTTGTTTCGTTTGTGAATTGATTTTTGAAAACGTTTCCGAAGCGCCATAAATGGATAATCCAAGAATTGCCGGCGTAACGAATTGAGCGATACTTACGCCTAAATTTCCTAACCCCGCTTGAATACCTAATGCTGTTCCTTTCAATCTTTTCGGAAAGAATAAATTTGTGCTTGGCATGTACGATGAGAAATCACCACCGCCTAATCCCGCAGTAAATGCCAGAGTCATAAATACCCAGAACGGAGTATTGGTATCCATAACAGCCAAACCAATTCCGATACACGGTAGGAGTTTGATGAATGTCGAAAACGTTACTACTTTTCTTGTGCCAAATATTGGAATAAGAAAAGTGTGTATAATACGTAACGTCCCTCCGGCCAGTCCGGGCATAGCGGCGAGCCAGAAAAGTTGTTTCGTATCAAAATGAAATCCAATCCCCGGCAACTTAACAACGATTGCGCTCATCATAAACCATGTAGCAAACGAGAGCGTAAGACTTATCGTTGTTATCCATAATGTTCGCCATGCAATGCTCTTGCCTCGTTCTTCCCAGAATTGTTCATTCTCCGGGTCCCATTGTTCTATCCATGTTGTTGATGATTTCATGTACTATCCTAAAGGTTATCCAATATTTGAAGGGAGTTTATTTATTTTTGAAGAATTCAATGGTACAGAATTACCGCCCATCATGTGTGCAGGAATTTCCATCACTGATGGAGAGTTATGATCTTCAATTTGACGTGAAAGTATAGGTGCATTCTCTCGCATCAATCTCCTCACAGTCATATACATCCAGATGTGGCACATAAGCGTTACAGCGAAGAAAAACATCCATGCTGTTGTCCAAATGCCCGTTGCCTTTAATAAATAACCGAAAATAATCGGACAGACGAACCCGCCAAGCCCTCCTATCACGCCCACTATTCCCCCAACAACGCCTACATCATTGGGATAATATTCAGGAATAAATTTATAGACGGCGGCCTTCCCGATTCCCATCATAATACCAACAGCGAAAACGAGAATTGTAAATATCCAGACATTTGCTTGAAAATAAATATGAGTAATACCTCGCGCAAGTAATTGTTTTTTTACAACGGCATCTCCTACTTTTACCGATGGCTCCTGCCAAAACGTAAAACTTGGTAATACGAAGGCGCCTTCTTTTCTCTCTTCGCTACCACTATTCGGTTGTTGAAGCAATGCGTACTCTTTGCCTGCCACAATAATTTTATTTGTACTTACCTCTGTCACTATCCCGCCTTTATCAGCCATGACACCCTGACCCGGTGATTCAATATCCATTCTCGGAACAAAGAGGAACACAAAACAAACTAAACAAGTGCCGAATACCCAATACATAATTGAGCGCGCTCCATACTTATCCGATAGCCATCCACCCAATGAACGAATAATACCCGAAGGCAAACTGAAGATCGATGCCATCATGCCTGCCGTTGCGATACTCATCGTATACGCATTGACGTAATAGGGAATAAGCCATTGTGCTAAAGCGACAAAGCCACCGAAAACGACAAAATAATAAAGTCCGAATCGCCAAACACGCGCATATTTCAACGGTTCTAAACGCTGTCGTAAAGTTTTATCTTGCCCGTGCTCAACCTTTTTTGTATAACTAAAAAGAAAGAAGATAATTGCCATGAGGAGAAGAACTGAAGCATATATCTTTGGCATCATTCTCCAGTTATCAATATTTTGATTGCCATTAGTTAAATTCTTCAAGAGCAGGGGCATACCGAGGCTTGTAATTGCAGAGCCGGCATTTCCCATTCCGAAAATTCCGAGAGCCGTACCTTGTTTTTCCTTTTTAAACCAAATTGAAGAATATGCAATCCCAACAGCAAACGCTGCACCGGACATACCAAATCCTAAACTACAAAGAATGAATTGTGAATATGTTGTCGCGTAACTTAACAAGAAGGTTGGAATTGCGGCTACGATCATCAAAACACCATACACAATCCTTCCTCCGTACTTATCGGTAAGTACGCCAATCGGTAATCGCAGTATTGAACCGGTGAGAACAGGAATACCGATCAACCAACCTATTTGCGCTTTATCCCAGGCAAAAACCCCTTGATCGATAAGATATGTCACTAACACGCCATTCATAGTCCAAACAGCAAAACAGACAGTAAATGCAACTGTGTTTAATGTCAAAACTTGAATAGCTTTACGCTTTTCTGTCATTGAATAACTCCTCTCTCTCGCACTTAGCGTTGTACATGACGAACATTACTCCACTTAGCATACCAGCGAACAACTTGAGGTTTACGCCAGAGATACGGATTAGGAACAACAAGCGCATGAACAAGGCGCGTAAAAGGAAAGAATGCAATCATGAGATACGCGCTGATGATGTGTATCTTTACCATCCATGGCATTGCAGTAACAAATGAAATATCAGGCGAAAGAAGAAAGAGTGAGAAAAGATATGGTACAGCAGTCACGGTAAACCATGACGAGCCCCAGCTATGAAATATTGCCGTATATAATCCCGTTAATATCTGAAGAATAAATATTCCGAACAGTATCCAGTCGGCAAAACTCGTCACCATCTTCATTTTGATAATGCTTAAACGGCGAACGATGATATTGATTAATCCTGTAAGGGTAAGAATTGCGGCAATAAAGGCTGTTAGCTCCAAAACATACAACCTCAATGGTATACTATTCCACCATAACACTTCGCGGGGTAAAAGAAAGCCGATAAGATGACCGCTAAGAATAGTTATCATTCCATAATGAAAGGGAACAAGCCCCCAGAAATGTTGTTTGTTTTCCAGAAACTGTGAGGATAAACTTGAAAATGTAAACGTTTCCCTGAGATATCTACGAATTGAAATCAGTAGAAATAATGCAAAGGAAAGATAGGGAAGAACTATAAATAATACTTGATCAAGAAAAAATGGGTTTGAATTAGCCATTTACATTCACTCCTTGCCGATATTGAACCATAACATAATATTGAAGCGCTTGCAAAATATGTTCATAAGGATTTTCTTTTTCCTTAAATCCTTCTAAAATCTTTCCGAGCGCCTTTATTAAAAATGTTGAGATAAATTGATTTGCCTCTGCCTCCTCCATCTTCCCCGCGGCGGCTAATGCATGACTAAGATGATCAGGAAGTTCTTGAGATTCTGTAATTTCAAATTTCCTGAGTATCGATCTCATTGTAACAAGAAAAACTCCGCGTTCATATGCTTCACCCCAAATGTGCCACCCGATTTCGAGACTTGCTACAGGATTAATATCAAATGTCCTGGTATACAGTTCTTCATAATCATCAAGACTAAGCTCTTTTGTTTTTTCAAGAAACAAATCAATTTGCTCTATCGACCGAACGTATTCTTGCTTGAATTCTGTGCTATGAGAATCCGCTTTTGAAAATTCATCTCTTATCTTACAAACCGACTCACGATATCCTTCTACGGGGTAGGATAGAATTTTGGGAAACATCTCATAGAATCTTTTGTCTGTCATTTATAATCCTCTTTGCGGCCCTTCTACAAAGCCAAATCCTACGGAAGATTTGTGCAAGTGTGGTTCTTTCAGCATTTCGATTGCTTCTTCTCTATGCATCGGCGGAATAACAAAGCGATCTTCAAATGTACACAACGATGTTAATTTATAAATACCGTCTGCTTCTTCAGGAGTACAATCAGCTTCAAGTAACAATTTTTCTGCCGTTTTAATATCAATGTCTCCTACAGTCAACGCGCGTCGATAAGTTCTAATCGCTTTTTGTTTTTTGAGTGCATACACAATCTTACCTTGATGACCGGCACCGAAAAGATTTGCAAGAAATTGAAGTGGCACACGTGAAGCCTCGATATCATGGAAAAAGTCATCTGAAACGCTTTGAACTGTATCATCATTCCTGCTTGCCATTACCGGCGACATTGGCGGGACATAAAATAACATTGGTAACGTACGATATTCAATATGAGGAGGCAACGCAATCTTCCACTCCTTCACAAATTTATACACAGGTGATTTTTGAGCTGATTCGATGACAGACTCATGAATTCCATTTTTAAGAGCCGCTTCTATCACCGCCGGGTCATTCGGATTTAATATCAACGAACGATGTCCATCAACTAATTGGTCATCCGGTAACTTCGCTATTTCATCAAGCCTGTCAGCATCATAAAGCAACACACCTAAATAACGTATTCTGCCGACACATGAATGAAAGCAAGCAGGAGCTTGGCCTGTTTCCAAACGAGGGTAACACAAAATACACTTCTCGGATTTTCCGGTTGACCAATTGTAAAACGTTTTCTTGTACGGGCAAGCGGCAACACATGCACGCCATCCACGACATCTTTTTTGGTCAATAAGCACAATGCCATCTTCTCCCCGTTTATACAACGCACCTGAAGGACACGCCGCAACACAACTCGGATTGAGACAATGATTGCATATTCGCGGAAAATAAAACATGACTAAACGCTCAACAGCTGACAATTGATCGCGTTGTTCTTGTGTTAGTCCTTTTAGATTGGGGTCGTTCTCAGCATAAATAGGGGAACCGCCAAGATCATCATCCCAATTAGGTCCTGATTCCACATTGATATATTCACCGGTAACCATAGAAATAGGGCGGGCAGTTGGCTGATCGGGACCTTCCGGCGCATTGAACAATTCATCGTATTTATATGTCCAGGGTTCATAGTAATCATCCATACTTGGTTGGGATGGATTATGAAATATTTCAGTAATCGTTCGCGCTTTGCTTGTCGAGCGTAATTTTAGCGCTCCATCATCAACTTTCCATCCGCCGCGATATTTATCCTGATTCTCCCATTGTGTCGGAAAACCTGTTCCCGGTTTTGTCTCAACATTATTCCACCACATATACTCTGTTCCGCGGCGATCAGTCCATATATTTTTGCATGCAATACTACATGTATGACAACCGATACATTTGTCAAGATGGAACACCATTGATATTTGTGAACGTACATTCATCGTGATACCTTATTTTCTTTTGATTACCAAATTAATTCGGGACATTTACGAACTAAAACATGTGTATCTCTATTACTCCCTACAGGACCCCAATAATTGAAGTGGAATGTAAACTGCCCGTAACCGCCAATCATCAGATTCGGTTTGAGTCGAGTACGTGTCAGACTGTTATGTCCACCGGCGCGCTTATTGTTTCTCAGCGGAGATTTAGGAACGGAATACGTTCTCTCAGGCGAATGATAAATAATACAGATACCGCGAGGAATTCTTGCGCTCACGGCGGCTCGTGTTACCACTACGCCATGATCATTATGCACTTCTACCCAATCGTTATCAAATATGCCAAGTTGCTCGGCATCTTTATCATTCATCCAGAATGGTTCTACGCCGCGTGAAAGTGTCGTCATCCGCTGGTTATCACCATATGTTGAATGAATATGCCACTTTCCATGAGGTGTGAGAAAATTAAGCATCATCGTTTTACCGATTTCTTTGCTAAATCGCAGGTCTGCATAATCAGTGGGTAAAGGTTTAGGTTTATACGTTGGTAAGTGTTCCCCAAATTGTATGTAACCAGGATGATCGAGATAAAAATGTTGCCTGCCGGTTAACGTTCTAAACGGAACCATCGCTTCGATATTATAGGTAAACGGAGAATACGCTCTACCGTTTTCCGTAATGCCGGACCACATAGGACTATTTAATAAACGGGTTGGTTTCGCTTGCAAATCTTTATAGTCAATCCTCTTTCCACGATTTTTTTCCGCCAAATGAGCAAGTGGCAAACCAACTTTTTCTTCCATATTTTTGTAAGAACGATATGCCAACTCACCGTTTGTTACTGTGGCAAGCAGAAGGATCGTATCACAAACATGAATATCTTCTTTTAATGAAGGATAGAGTTTACCATCAAATTCAACTGTTGGATGAGTGATGAGCATTTGGTCATAAAAATCGTCAATGGCATATTTTGTGCCATGTGCGCCCAATCCATTTTCCCTTGCCTTTGTACCAAAGGAGATAAACTGATTATAGGTGTTTTTATAATCTCTCGTCATTATTGAAAAACCTGGCATTGTTTTTCCGGGTATTGCTTCAATCTCTCCGTTAATCCAGTTTTTCATTGATGATTGAGCAATTTCTGCCGAGGTATCGTGAGCAAGCGGAGTAGCGACAATATCTTTCACCGGTTCCGGGAAATGCTTCTTCGCTAACTCTGAGAACTTTTTTGCTATTGCTTTAAAAATATCCCAATCACTCTTCGATTCCCAACAAGGTGGAACTGCCGCTGAAAGCGGATGAATGAATGAGTGCATATCGGTAGAATTTAAATCAGCCTTCTCATACCATGTTGCCGCAGGAAGAACGATATCTGAATATAGCGCCGAAGTATCCATACGAAAATTAAGATCAACCACGAGATCCATTTTCCCTTGAGGTGCATGTTCATGCCAAACGACTTCCTTAACATGATCTTTTGCCATATCTTCAGAGATGGTATTCGTATGCGTTCCAAGATAATGTTTGAGGAAATATTCATGCCCCTTTGCGCTTGCCATTAACGCATTACCCCTCCATATATACCATACACGGGGCCAATTTTCTTCAGCGTCTGGATCCTCAACAGAGAACTTGAGCTTTCGTTCTTTAAGCTGATTGACGGTATAGTTAATAACCTCTTCATTTGATGTTGCGCCTTTAGACTCAGCTTCTTTGACAAGATCGAGTGGGTTTTTGTTAAACTGTGGATAAAAAGGCAACCAACCATTTCGCACAGCTTTGACCTGAACATCCATTGTATGCCCTTGCGCTAATGAATCGGCAGGTTGTTTAGCTGGAACGGTGTGATAATCAGTGAAATTTTTCTCATACCGCCATTGGTCTGTATTCACATAATGCCAGCTTGGAGCATTTTGTTGGCGCGATGCCGGATACCAATCTTTTGCGAATGCTATGGCTCCCCAGGGTTCACCGGGAGCTAATTTCTCTTGTCCAACATAATGCCCAAGCCCACCTCCATTGACTCCGACACACCCGCAAAACATGAGAGCATGGATTCCTGCACGATACATAAGGTTGCCATGATACCAATGATTAATACCCGCTCCAATAATAATCGTACATTTTCCATTTGTATGTTCAGCGGTTGATCCCCACTCGTGTGCAAATTGTAATAAATCTTTTCTTCCGATTCCGGTATATTTCTCAGACCATGCTGGGGTAAATTGGAATCTCTCATCATCATAATCAGTCGGATAATCACCTTTCAGTCCGCGTGAAACACCATATTGAGCCATGAGCAAATCATACACCGTAGTAACAATTGCTTTTTTGCCATCCGATGTTGTAATATATTTTACAGGCACTTCACGAACTAAACTTCTTCCTTCACCGAAATCATCAAACCGAACACTGAGTACATTATCCGAGGATTCAAGAAATGAGAGCATGGGTTTTATTTCACTCCCATCAACCCCATCTTTTAACGTGAGGTTCCATTTGCCTTTTTCTTTTCCCCACCGGTGACCAACACTTCCCATCGGCATTTTCGGCTGTGAACTTGCTTCATCCCACATGAGAAATTTCCATTCACCATGTTCCTCTGATGAATACCTGTCTAATCTGCCGGAACGAAGAAGTTGCCCCGCTTCATAGACACCATCATCCTCATGGAGTTCAACAAGGAAAGGACCATCGGTATATTTCTTCGCGTAATCTATGAAGTAGGGTACTTTTTTATCAACATGAAATTCTTTTAATAAGACATGGTTAACAGCCATCCACCATGCGCCATCCTGTCCTGCATTGATACCAACCCAATGATCAGCATATTTTGCAACTTGACTGAAATCAGGAGAAAACACATACATTTTTGTTCCGTTATGACGCGCTTCCGCCGCAAAATGTACATCGGGGGTGCGCGTCATATTTAGATTGGATCCCATCACGGCAAGTAATTTTGAGTTGTACCAATCAGCAGATTCATTGACATCCGTTTGCTCTCCCCATGTTTCAGGCGAAGCCGGCGGTAGATCACAATACCAATCATAAAATGAAAGTGATATTCCGCCTATGAGTTGCATCAATCGCGCTCCTGCCGCATAGCTCACCATTGACATAGCGGGGATTGGCGAAAACCCTGCAATTCGATCCGGTCCATGTGTTTTAATCGTATGGATATTTGCCGCCGCCATTATTTCCAATGCCGCATCCCAACTTGTACGCCGGAAACCGCCTTTGCCACGCGCTCTTTGCCATCGTTCCCTGCTTTCAGGGTTCGTTACTAACGATTTCCACGCTTCAACCGGGTCATCATGTTCTGCTTTGGCTTTCTTCCATAAATCTAAAAGTGCACCGCGTATATACGGATATTTCACGCGTAATGGACTGTAAAGGTACCATGAAAATGATATTCCTCGTTGGCAACCTCTTGGTTCGTATGGAGGTAATCCTTTTTCTAAACTCGGATAGTCAACCCCTTGCATTTCCCACGTAACGATTCCATCTTTAACATGAATCATCCACGTACAGCTTCCCGTACAATTAACTCCATGAGTGCTGCGAACTACCTTATCATGTTGCCATCGATTACGATAAAACTCTTCCCAGCTACGCAACTTAGCATCTGTTTCATCTTTGATCCAATTACTGTTATCATTATTACTCATGAATAATCTCCGATTTCTTTTTCTGTATTAAATTACTACGTACTCCTCTGAATCTCTTACCCCATATCACATCAAAAACCCCAAGTAATAACAACGTGCCTCCCAATCCGATCAAGACAAAATTTAATCTCGCTGTTGAGGCATCTTCAGGGCTACGTTGAAGCGTATGCTGGAAAAAAGCAGTTAATGCAAGAACCTCATCCGGCTCTAAGGCTTGTTGTTTAAATACCGATTGCATCGTTGGAGTCGCCGGTGCGGATAGCCAGACAGAAAGAGTTTTACGCCCTTCATATCGTTCAAACACTGTTGTGAGATCGGGCGCTAATGAACCACCACCAAACCCTCCTATTCCACGAACACTATGACAAGAAATACACTGTGGCCCCCCATTCTTTAATTTCGTTTCTCCTACGAAAATAGACTGCCCATTGTTCATATCATTTGGTGTAAATGGCCGGTCACTCAATTGCATTCCCATAAATTTTGATTTTTCTAATTTTGATTCAGATTCAATCATATCTAAAATCGATTCTGCACGCGCCTTATTCATACCAACAATTGTTGGCATGACTGCGCCACGCGCTCCCTTTTGTAATTCTAATACATAAGGATCGCCCGAATCAATCATTCCCTTGGGATCCATCAAAAATTTTGCAAGCCATGTGCGATCTTTACGTTGAGTAACATTTTTCAGATCAGGTCCGGTTAATCGCCCGCCACCAATGGTATGACAGCTTACACAATTCTGTTTAAAATACTCGTCAGCCTGTTGAGCCTGCACGGTTGTTATGAAGAGAAATAGTAACACCGGATATATACTTCTCAATATCACGTGAACATTTTTCATTGTTAGTTCATTCTTTTGAATAATGAAGTTCTACAAAATTCATGAATTGTTAAATTTGAAATCAAATAAGACTAATTTATCCGAGACAAATATTGTTCCAAAAACCCATTGTCATTTTTGTTCTATTTTTGGCACTTTTATCAATTATTTTATCAGGTTGAGAAGAAATACTCTGTATTCTTATCAATTGTGAGAAATTCAAACCGAGTGACGTTTGAATGTTAAGGTTAGTTACTGTTCTTAGAGGTAAAGACTCATGTTTTCTATAAAAGATCATAATAACTCGTAGTATATCCTTTACTCTTACCTTCTGTTACTGCTCTTAGCATAGCTCATTATTGTATAAGTCGTTATGTCTAAAAGTGTAAATCAAAGAAATTCATCGGATATTTCATCTTTGAAGATATTTAATCACTAATTTAAGTGGAAACAACTATCCAACCAAAAACAAAACTATTTCTGGGTCCCAATCTATGATCTTATCCTCTATCAAACCTCGTATATAGCCTCGAAAATATTCTAAAAAATAATTTGAAATCACTTTCCCACCCACAATAGTACGGTTTTCTAATAGGAATTGTGTCGGTGCCAGGTGCTTGGTCTCGACCCAGCCTTACTTGGAGTAGAAGCAACTCGTAGGATCTCCTGTAACAGTACATCCGGATGGGACCCAAAATGTAATAGAAGAGCCCCCTGGCTCTTCTATATATTTTACGCCAAACACATCACTGCTTTTGATTCAAGCGATCTTCGTAACGATTTCAGTTTTTCATAAGTCAGTTTCATACGTTTACGAATGTCTTGAAAACTGAACCCCGCATATATGTTCTCAAGTAATACCTTCTCGTTCTCTGTTAGATGATCGATAAAATCCACAACAATGGTATGATCGAGTGGAGTAGTTTTATAAGGTATCAGATATTCCCCGGACATACTATCTCCATCTTTATCTTTATGTGGTCGGTCAATCTCGACTTTAACTCTGCTATTCCAAACATCGCATTGACTCTTGCCCATTTCATCGGATGGAAATGCTGAACGTATTTTTAATTCTTTTGATCGGAAGTGCATGATTGAGTACCTAAGCTTTAGCGTACATCTGTTTCCAAGTTTTAACCCCTGCCGCCACGCCATAGTTACTAACTCAGATCTTTGTAATCGGTCTTGAGAAAATTTTTCGCTATACCTCCATAATTCCTGATATGTGTGTTCGTCCATTTGGAGCTCCATTTATATGTGTTTGAATAAGTAGTGCTACTATACATTCTTATCACATATTTTTGGAGTGTGGAGGTAGGATTTTATGGTATGAGAGTATGGAATGCGATAATTTCGATTTAGCCATTTATTGCCCGAACAAGAGACGTATCATTTATCTTCTTGAAAAGTTCAGTGGCTTGGCTAAGTTATTAACTTTGAAGAGGATTGAAGCTATGTGACAACTTTCGTTCTTTTTCGTACTTCGAAGAAACAATAAGTATGATTTGATCGTTTTCTTTGATTGTATTTGGCTTCTCATCTTTGTATATTCGATCAGTTTGTTCTACCACTCATGGGTATATTATGTTAATCTATGGAACCTATCAATGAACTGTTATACTTATTCAAAGAATTTAAGAGTGTTCAATAGCTCATATAAGAAAGCTCATGCGGTTGTTTCATAATACCTACACGAGAAGCCTCGTTCATTTCTTTTCGGTATTACTGTGCATAGAGGTTGTTTGCCTTTTCATTTCCCCTTTCTTGTTTTCACAACATCGTTATTCCTTTGAGAACCTCACATCGAATGATGGGTTGTCACAGAACTCCGTTCGGTGTATTATGCAAGACCGAAAAGGATTTCTTTGGTTCGGAACACAAGACGGATTAAATAGATACGATGGATATTCCTTCATCGTATATCGAAATGAGCCGTTTGATACGAATTCAATATCAAGTAATTGGATACAAACAATCATTCAAGATAAGGAAGGGCTGTTGTGGATTGGAACTGATCATGGATTAAATTGTTTTAATCCCTCGACAGAAACATTTCAACACTATACTTACAATGCCACGAACATACACAGCATTAGTAATGACAACATTACTTTCCTTTATGAAGACACTGTTTCTTCGGTAACTGAGAATGGCAAAATAAAAATCCTTTGGATTGGAACAAACGGCGGAGGACTGAACAAACTAGTGCGTTCTTCAACGGGGGAGATAATTATCCGATACACACATCAAAACATAGACCCTTGGTCACTTCAAAGTAATACCATTTTTAGTATTTATCGAGATCACCATGGAACCCTTTGGATCGGTTTGAATAATACAACACTTGAACGGTTTGATGAAACTACGCAAAAATTTTATCATTATTATGTGAATGAACATGGTCATGACCATGAAGACTCTCCGTTGGCGGATATCGGAACGCTTAAGGAAGATTCAAGAGGAATGTTCTGGATAGGGATGACAGTCGGCGGGTTGTACCGTATGACGTATAACCCGGATGCCATTGATTCGACTATCCATTTTATTCATTTTTGTTACATACGAGCTAAAACTGAAAGTCAATATGGCTGGGTGAATATTCATAGTATGGTATGGTCAATCAGTGAGGATAAGAATGGGTTTCTTTGGATATGTCACTCTCGGGGATTAAGTCAACTTTCAATAGATACGGCAGGACAACCATCGTTTATTAATTATGAACACAAATCCACTGATGCCTCAAGCCTGCCAATTAATGGTGTATGGTCATCGTTCGTTGATAATAACAATACGGTCTGGCTCGGAACGTATGGCTTGGGAATTATTCATACGAAAACGAATGAAAAGAATTTTCATCATTATCGTCATGAACCGGGGAATCCCAAAAGTCTTTCTAATGTTGGCATCAGGGGAATCTACGAAGATAATGATGATATTCTTTGGATCGGAGGATACGAAGGATTGAATCGCCTTGATAGAAAAACCGGCGATGTGAGAGTTTATAGAGAAAATAACATCGGTCCTGAAAAAAACATAGATAACGTTTATGTTATTGCCGAAAATCCAACCAGCAATGGAACAAAGCTCTGGATCGGGCAGGAAAATCTCGGTCTGTATCTCTTCGATAAACGGACGGAGAGAATAAAAAGAATCTACAAGAATGCAAGCAACACCGACAGCTTGATCAGTCCATGGGTGTATGCGTTGTTGTCGGAACAAGATGGCACCTTATGGGTTGGAACAAAAGACGGGGTGGATATCGTTCGACTTGACCCGAATGAGAATCCACAATTCAGGCATTTTATTCACAATGTAAATGATTCAAAAAGTTATTCAGGTTCGAGAGTTAATGCTTTCCTGAAAGACTCTAAAAATATATTATGGATTGCAACTCAAGGCGGCGGGGTAAATACGATTGACTTGAATAACCCTGACACAGCATTTGTTCATTATGTCATGGATGAAAAGAATCCTAAAAGTATCAGCTCCAATCAAGTGAAATGCATCCTTGAAGATAGGAGCGGAACACTTTGGTTTGGCACTGACGGGGGCGGACTGAATCAATTCAATAAAGAAACGCAAACATTTCAACATTTCACGGTAAAAGACGGATTGCCGAATAATGTCGTCTATGGAATTCTTGAGGATAACCGAGGAATGCTTTGGTTAAGTACAAATAAGGGTCTTACGCGATTCGATCCCATTACCCAGGTGTCCAATACCTTTTTTATTGATGATGGATTACAGAGTAATGAATTCAATACGGGTTCTTACTTGAAATGCAAGCATGGAGAGTTATTTTTTGGTGGTATCAATGGAATGAATACTTTTTTTCCTGATAGCATTCACTCAAATTCCTTCATTCCACCTGTGGTATTCACAGATTTTAAGTTGTATAATAAATCGATTTCTCCCGGTGAATCTATAGATGGAAGAGTAATTTTGAAAGAAACCATCTCTGAGACACATGAGATAGAACTGACGTACAAAGAAAACGTTTTCTCCTTCGAGTTTGCTTCGCTTGATTATTCTTCGCCGCAAAAGAATTCATATGCCTACATTCTTGAGGGTTTCGATAAAACATGGACAAGCACAACAGGAAACCGACGTTCAGTAACATACACAAACCTTGATGCCGGTGAATATGTTTTTCGTGTACTCGGCTCAAATAGTGACGGAGTGTGGAACAAGCAAGGAGCAGAACTCAGGATTATCATTACGCCTCCATTCTGGAAACTCTGGTGGTTTATACCACTCATCGTCATTGTTGTTGGTGGAAGCGCATTCGGGTTAGCATGGTCAAGGTATGTCCATTTGAAACGTGCAGACCACGAACGTGAATTATTCTCACATCAGCTTATGGAGCAGACAGAAGACGAACGAAAACGAATTGCTTTCGAATTACATGATGGAATCGGCCAGCAGTTATTAATTATTAAGAATATGGCTGAACTTGGAATGCGGAAATCAAAAGTGTTAGAAGAAGCTCAAAAGCGATTTGGAGCAATGTCCAGCCTTGCAGAAACAACAGTGAAACAACTGCGTGAAATATCTCATGACCTTCATCCCGTAGAAATAGATCGCTATGGTGTATGGGAAGCAATTCGTTCGATGGTTGCTCAAGTTGAAGAAAGCTCCGGTTTGAGTATACATAGCCTTGTTGAACCAACTGAATATCGTTTTTCCAAAGAAACAGAGATGCAGATTTTTCGTATCGTTCAGGAAATATTCAATAATATCATCAAGCATTCCCACGCGACAGATGCAACAATTTTTGTGCGAAAGGAAAGCCAGGCTATTGTCGTCATTGTTGAAGATAATGGCACAGGGTTTGAGCATGAAAACAATAACACTGATATTCGCCGTGGCTTCGGATTATCAAGTATGGAGGCAAGGGCACGAGCGATCAAGTCTGGATTACACATTGAAGTAATGAATGGCGGTGGAACAAGAGTGAGGTTTGAAATTCCAATTCAGGGTGAAGCAGAGAACAAAGGATAAAACAGACAAACCAATCATGAACAAGATCATAACAATTCTCATAGCCGACGACCATCCGTTATTTAGAAAAGGTCTTCGGGAAATAATAGAAGACGACCCGGATATGCATATAATTATGGAAACAGGCGATGGAAATTCAGCGCTTCGTTTTCTTGAAGAGCGAAATCCCGATATAGCAATTCTAGATATTGAAATGCCGGGGATGTCCGGTTTGGATATTGCGGCGGCAATTCAACGACAGCAACTTCCGGTCGCTATAATAATATTAACGATGCACGATAAAGAAATATTCTTTAATGATGCAATGGATGCCGGAGCTTCCGGGTACGTTTTGAAGAACTGTGCTGTCACTGATATTCTCGATTGTATCAGAAGTGTATACGCGGGGAAATCGTATATCAGCCCTATTATTGCTACTCATCTCATGAAACGAGGGAAGCAATCATCTAATAAAAATATGTCGAAACACGGTCTTCCCTCTCTCACGGAAACAGAACGAAGTGTTATGAAACATGTAGTAGAGGGAAAATCAACCAAAGAAATCGCCGAACATTTATTTGTGACCGCAAAGACTATAGAAACTCACCGCCATAACATCTGCTCAAAACTCAACATTCATGGCACGAACTCGTTACTCAGATTTGCCCTTGAGCATAAGGATGAACTCTAAAACTAATTCTCTCCATCTGTTTGTAGCTCTTCCAATTTAAGATTCAGTGATGGTACCCCTCCTCTATTTCACTGATGCCCAGTCATTCAAAGGCTTATAAATCCTTCTAATACAATCATTTTCTCCATTTTCCTGCTGATATGGTTATTTTTATGCCAGAACTCGGATAAATCGGACTAATCTGTCCTACATGCCTTCACGGAGTAAAATCGGTGGCAATACCTATTGATACAAGCCTACCAATTCAGCACATTGTACTGTGCAACAACAATGATGAGAAAATCAAAGCAATTCTATGCGGATTATGATAGTGGACGACAGTGCACCTATGCGCGCGATTATTCGCGATACAGTTGCGGAGTACGATGATGAAATTTTTGAATATGAAAACGGCTTGTTAGCGGTAACAGCGTATTCCACGGTTCATCCCGATTTGGTACTGATGGATTTACTGATGGACGAGATGGATGGTCTGACTGCCACGAAACGAATTAGGGAATCGTTTCCTGGTGCACACATCATCATCGTTACCAATTATGATGGCGCCCCGTTTCGTAAGGAAGCCTCCAGCATAGGAGTAAAAGCGTATGTCCTGAAAGAACAATTGGATATGCTTCCTCCGCTGATGATGAGAAAAAAGAATATTCAGAAGGAATACAAAAACAAGCAGTCGGAACAACATCGTGCGGGTTCTTGAACATGATGTCAGAAATATTAAGTGTAACACATAGATATATTCACAACTACCATTTACCAAACCATAAGGAAAGTATTATGAAGACCGTTTCTATCTTTTTCATGCTCATGATCGTCATAGGCGTATTCACGCTCACGATTGACGCTCAAACTATATCGATGCAGGGTGTGTTGCGCGATCCTGGCGGACGCTCGGTTGAAGATGCACAATACTCTATCACGTTTAAAATTTATGATGCACTGACAGGAGGATCTCAACTCTGGACTGAAACACAAGCCAATGTGCAGACAAGTTACGGTGTCTTTTCTGTGCAGTTAGGCGCAGTCACCCCCCTTTCTTCACTGAGTTTTGACAGAGTGTATTATGTTGGAATTATTGTTGCCGGAGGGACAGAGTTGGTTCCCCGTAGCGAAATCATCATAAGTCCGTACAGCAGAGCAGTGCTTGGCGCAAGCAATGAATTTCCTTCAAGTGGAAATGTAGGTGTGGGAACACTAAACCCGGCGGTAAAATTAGATGTGATTGGAAACTTCAAAGCATCAGGAACAGCAACATTTGGCGGGAAGGCAACGATTACCTCCGGCGGTGCAGATGTAACAGGAAATGTAAATATTACTACCGGGGATGTGGTACTTTCTGCAGGGGGAACAGGGAAAGTTGTCTTCCCTGACGGATCATCCTTTACAACGGCGCTTATGGGCGGTTCTGCAAGTTCGGTGAGCAATACAGAGGATGCTTCAATTACAGCAGATGGCGATGGAAACGGTAGCGGTTCTGTCATATTCAAAACACTCGGCACAAATGAACGCATGCGTATTGCTAATAACGGGAACATTGGGATTGGTACAACTTCACCATCGGGTACATTGGATGTTAATGGTTCTTTGTATGCTACTTGGTTTGTAGATAGAGAAAATACGAGTTATTATATTGACCCCAACAACAACAGCGTCGTGAATGGATTGGGCGTTACTTCACTGGCCGCTACTACGGTGAACGCTATTACAACATTAAACGCTCCTAGATTGACTGATCGCGATAACGGAACATATTATGTTGACCCCGCCTCAAGGAGTAATGTTTTGGAAATGCAAGCGAGCAGATACTATGATGATGATGCTAGCTATTATGTTGACGCAAATACCATAAGTATGATGAGTACAGTCAATGCTTCTACTAGTATAATCGCTCCTAAATTTTATGATAGAGATAACCAAGGTTACTATGTTGACCCTGCTTCAATGAGTAACATGTCTTCTTTGAAACTTGATGGAAATACCAGTTACACACTAACATTTAATTATCTAAACGCAACACAAAATACAATTGGTTATGCAGCAAACACCAATAGTCCTGCTTCACTTTATTGTTCGTGGCGCGTATCTGCACCCGAGTTCGACGCATATTCCGACAAACGAATCAAAAATATTCTCGGCATTAGCAACACAAGAAAAGACCTCACTACATTGAAAAAAATAGAAGTTACAGATTACACACTCGTAGATAAGATTGCCCAAGGGGACAAAGAGTACAAAAAAGTTATTGGTCAGCAAGTTACGGAAGTGTATCCGCAGGCAGTGAGAAAGACTACCGACTTTATTCCGAATGTGTATGAAGTTTCTTCTTCTGTTTCGTTTAATGCAGAGAAAAAAGAACTGAGCATCACCACCAACAAAGAACATGAGTTTGCTATCGGGAATAAAGTACGTTTAATTATTTCAACAGATGAAAAAGAAACGAAAAAAGAGTTTGAAGTGATTGCTGTTTCTGATAATCATACCTTCAGTGTCAACTATGATAATGCGCTTGATAAGGTATTTGTCTATGGAAAACAAGTGAATGATTTCCTTGTGGTTGATTACGAAGCCATCGCGATGCTGAATGTTTCCGCAACGCAGGAACTTGCCAAACAGGTAGAAGAGTTGCAAAAAGAGAATACAGGGTTAAAACTTCAACTCACAAAAATAGAAACATTGGAACAGGAACTCCGCGCTTTGAAAACAATGCTCAAAACAACCGGCGGAGATAATTCATTAGGCATGCTCACCAAACCGGCAATGAACGATAAAAAGTAACCTTCTCAACTAAGAAGACTAACTACTATATCAATTCATTTGAAAGGATAGACAATGCGTACGAAAATAAAGATCTATGTGTTCGTCCTTTTGCTGTTGCCGGTGTTGTTTATCGGAAATGCGTATTCGCAGTATTGCGACCCGAAATTTTCCGTAACCAATTTAATTATCGCCAACGGTGGAGAACGAAAATCTCAAAGCGAGGAATTTAGCGCTGATGTTGTGATTGGTCAGCCATTTATTAAGGTTTCTCAACGCTCGACGGGAAGTGTGGCTCTCGGATTCTGGAGCTATATGTTGTTAGAACCACAGCCGCCATTTACGGATGCGTCTAATGGAGAAGCATTCGATCAGATCAATGTAAAGTGGAGATTGCAGACGTTTGGTCCACCGGTAACCGGAGACAACGTTCAACTTTGGAGAAATAATTCCATTCTTGCAACGCTCCCGATTGCACAAAAATCATTTGTGGATTTCAATGTTCAACCGGGTCAGTTGTATAAATATGAAGTTGTTGCAACAAACGGACATGGTGAAAACTGGAAAAAAGGTGATATCGGCTTCGTCAATCCGAACGGCATCGTAACAGGTCAGGTAACTACGAGAAATTTGAGACCGATGGATGAGGTTGAAGTTCGCCTTAATCCGACGCTCGGGTATGCCGTTGACTTTGATGGCTCCGATAAAATTTCGATGGTTGATAGCGCCATCAATAATCTCTCGCAAGGAACAATTGAGATGTGGCTATTTCCGTCCTCTGTTGATAACGAAGTCTTGCTTTCCAAACATCGCTTTGAAGATGGAACCTCCTGTGTGCTTTCTATCGGTTCGTATGTTGACGCGAACGGAATGTTGCAAACAGGAACCCCCGGCGTTCTCTATTTCCATGGAAGAGACGGAGTAGATGCGGCGTGGAGTAAGGTAAAAATTAAAACCAATAAATGGCAACATGTTGCCGTTGTCTTTAGTCAAACGGAGGCGCGGTTCTACATCAATGGAACATTAGATAATGTCGTAGCGGGAAATTATTCAATACCTGATGATACCGACCCGTTGAATCCGACCATGGTGCGCTCGTACATGGGCGCGCTTGATGGAACAGATGCTTTTTATCACGGTACTATAGATGAAATGCGTATCTGGAGAACAGTTCGTACACAGAAGGAGTTGAGAAGGAACAAGAATCGTACGATTGATGCACAAGAACCCGATTTAGCGGCGTATTGGAAATTTGATGAAGGCTCCGGAGCTATCGTCTATGATATTAGCTCGAAGAAAAATAATGCCGTAGTTTGCGGAGCACAGTTTCAGAGTGTGAATAAAGCGCCTGTGTATAACAGCGGCTTGACTGATGAGCATGGAAATTATGTTATTCAGGGCGTGAATTATGGAAGCGGAACAACCTTTGCCGCATTGCCATCGAAGATGACAGTTATCGGCAGAGCGTTGGAATTGGATGGCGTGGATGATAACGTACTCCTGCCTGTTGTCGGCAACAATACATTAAGTGCTGGTACGATAGAAGCGTGGGCGTATCTTCGCTCGCTTGACGGAACACAACCGATAGTTGCTTTACGAGATAACGGTGTGGTGAATTCCTCCGGAATTCTTACTGCGGAAAATGGCTATATAACATTTCGCGGTTTGTCCAACATACTCACTGCATCAACTCCACTTGATACAGGCGTGTGGCATCACATCGCAGTCTCGTTTGATCAATCACAGGCGACAATGTATATTGACGGTGAAGTTACTACAACCGCAAACGGTGATTACTCTATGCAAAGCGCAAAGACAGCTGACACCAAATCAAGCATCGGTTTTTTCAATGGAGAAAATTTTCACGGCAGGCTTGATGAGGTGCGCGTTTGGAATACTCTTAGAACACAACAGCAAATTCAGGCAGGCATGAACTCGCCCTTCACCACAGCTCAGGAAGGATTAGAAGCATATTGGCAAATCAATGAGGGTGGCGGTGTTATTGTTTCCGACCAAACGGTGAATGGATATACCGGCGGAATTGTTAATGCGGATAGCACAATCTGGATTGATGACATCCCAATGAATGAAGTTTTTGAACATACGTTCCAACCGGAAGCAAGAGATGTTACGTTAAGTTTGAACAGTCCTTCTGTGGATAGAGTTGATTTTTCAGATATTTCTCAGATAACAGTTACAGGCTACGTTCAATATGCAAACAGTTTTTGCTTTGCAGAAAGTACGGAAGTATTGGTTGATGGCGCACCAACCATTCCTCGAATCTATACCAATAAACAGGGCAAATTTATAGCAGAGTTCGAACCGGGCTCGACCCACCGAATTTCTTTTCAAAAAGGAAATAATCAGTTCTCACCATCCACCTGGGATATTATCAACATAACCCAACCAATCGTTATTGCCCATCCGTTTGAAAATACAACGACGAGAAAAATTGAGGGCGTTGTGGCAGGCGGAACATGCAAACTCCCCATTGGCGTGGCTGAGGTAAATATCCAAACAGTGAACGGATGTAAAGATACAACGGTACAGACAAATCCGACCGACGGTTCTTTCACCGTCACCGGACTTCCTCCATTAAATTATATTGTTTCTGCAAAGCATCCTAATCCAAGTATAGCATTTGAAGCTGAACAAGTTATGATGGTGGATAGCAATGGAAGAGTAGATTTTATTTATCGCGCGCCTTTGGTAATTGCAATCGAAAATATTCCGACCAATAGCTGTAGCTTGAATGTTATCAATAAAGGGGAAAAGAAAGTTGTCAAGTATAGATTATTTGAATCTTATACAAACGGAGCAACGACGACAGAATGTTTATTGCCATCCGGAAATGTCATTGTAATTGACAACATAGGAAATATTGAGCGAACTGATACACTCGTTGTGGTGAACGGTTACGCACGAGATACTATCAAAGGCGGAACACCGAATGTCTTAAGCGGTGGTTTGCATCCGTATCAAAAACAATTACAAGTTGTTGGTGTTGATGATATCAACAGGCAAGCGACGGCTGATGCGTGGATATACGCACTCGGACAGAGAGCGCGAGGAAACCTCTTCACCACGACAACGCCTTCTGTGCCATTGTGGATATTGCACGACCCGCCTGGTGACCAAAGTTTCAGTTTCGTGACAAGTGACCAGTCGCTTACAACTTCGATAGGATTGGCTATGGTGAGAGACAACAGCGACGGTGCTTTTGTCGCCGGACACTTAGGACCTGACCTCACAACCTCCCTCGGATTAGGCGCTGAAGTAGAATTAGACGTGGATGCAACGCTTGACCTCTCAACAACAAAAACAATGGGAGTCCACCAAAATAACGCGACAGAACAATCATGGAGTTTGAATACAAGCGAAACATTCCAAACATTAAAAGGCGGAGATATGTATGTTGGCGGCGCGTTGAATATGCGCTATGGAGTAACAGATGTTTTGAGTCTTGATTCTACTTGTGCACCTACGGTAAGTGCAGATATCCTGTTAATTCCGAGCGGGTTTGCAACGACGTTTATTTATTCAGAAGATCATATTGTGAATACGGTTATTCCCTCGTTGCAGCTTATTGGCGATTCAAGCTCGGTCAAGCTTTGGCGGAAATTCATTAATAACAATACAGCGAATAAACAGAACGCTTCATTTATCCGTAATATATCCTTCGATGCAAACACTTCGTATGATAACAGTGAGACGATTGAACACGACTCTACAAATATAGTAGAAATGGAAATGTTCGTCAACAATGAAGTTGCAACTGCTGCTGGAGTAACAATAAACGGTATCGGGGTAGAAGGTGGATTTAATGTTGTAACCCAATTGACGACAGGCAAGTCTAAGTCCACCACTGTGACAAGTTCACAAACGGTCGGTTATCACCTCGGCGATGATGATCCGGGTGATAATTTCACTGTGGATGTGAAAAAAGATAAGGTGTATGGGACACCGGTTTTTAAAACAGTCGCAGGCGCTTCAAGTTGTCCCTGGGAAAACCAGACAACACCGCGTGAAGGAGTATCTATTCAAATATCTCCTTCTATCGTCATCAATGTTCCGCCTGATGAGCAGGCTGTCTTTACATTGAATGTCGGTAATCTCAGTCCAACAAATGAAGATGCAGTCTATCAAATCACAATTCCACAAGGTAGCAATCCTGATGGCGCTGTCATTAAAGTTAATGGCGTGACCATTGAAAATGCTTTACTCATTGATATTACGGCAGGTCAACAAGTACCGCTTACGCTTACGGTCGAACGAGGGCCGATTCAATACAATTATAATGGTTTGGAAGTAAAGCTCTCTTCAACCTGCGATGACCAAATAGCACAGTCGGCAATCTTCTCAGTACATTTTGAAGTACCATGTAGTGAAATCAAAATGCCATTTCCGACTAATAATTGGTTAGTCACCAAAAGTGACGCAGATACCGTGATGGTGACATTAACAGGGTATGACAAGAATAATGTTGACTTCAAAGAATTAAAGTTTCAGTACCGTGTGTTTAGTGGCGGTCTTGCGGTGAAACCTGGAATGAATCCTATAGGTTTGAAAGATGGGCATTTGAAACTTGACTCCTCGTTGTTTAAGCCTTATGATGCAACAGCCTTTGCCACAAATAATAATACAATTGTTGACTGGAAAGAAGTTTACGGTAAAAAGAATCTTCTTGTTGCTAAACCCGGAAGAGAATTTGGAATTCTTGATAACCCATGGATTAATGCTGTAGTAATTTCTAAGGATAGTTTACCGGAAAATCAAAACTATGTTATCGTACCATGGAAAGTAACCGAAGATTTGGTTCCCGATGGTGTGTATGAAATTCGAACAATCAGTACATGCTTTGCACAACAAATTATCGGAACTTCTGTCATCTCGAAAGGTATCATTGATAGAACACCGCCGCAAGTTATGGGAACGCCATCTCCTGTAGATGCAATACTCGGACCTAACGATGAAATATCTGTCGAGTTCGAGGAAGGTGTGAACTGTACACAACTCGATCCTTTGTATGATGTTATTTTGACTAATACGGTAAACGGAAACCAGATTGATAAGAATTACAGTTGTAACGGAAACAAAATTACTATTATTCCAAACATCCAAAACCAGTTTATCGAGAATCAAACGCTCAGAGTCTCACTTTACAATCTTGAAGATAGATATGGGAACAAGCGTTCCACACCCGTTGAGTGGGAATTGTATGTTGACCGCAACCCGATACGATGGGATAATCCGAATCTTCATGCAATTATTGATGAAGGAACGACATATACATTCTCTCGCTCATTGATTAACACAGGCGGGTCTGCTATGAGCTTTAGTATTACAAAAATTCCGACATGGCTTACAGTAACGCCAACAAGCGGAATGATTCCGGCAGGGCTAAATCAACAGCTTACGTTTACTGTCAGCAATCAATTGAGTGGTGGAATGTACTTAGATACAGTGTATGCTCACACCGCGCAAGGAGACGAAGATATAGTTCTTGATTTCCGTATCCTCTGCCCTGCTCCTGATTGGCAACCTGTCGTCGGCTCGTATTCCTACGATATGAGTATCCTTGCAACGCTCACGATAGATAGCGTTGAATCAAAAGATATTTATGATCGAGTAGGAGTGTTTGTCGGGAATGAACCACGTGGCATGGCTAACCTCGCCTATAATGCTGATGTCAATAAATACTTTATGTTCCTGACAATTTATAGCAATCAAACAAGTGGTGAGCCTCTTACATTCAAAGTATGGGATGCCTCAACGTGTCGTGAACTTGGAGTTATTAAAGAATCGTATTCGTTCAAAGCGGATACTGTTATCGGAAGACCGGATCATCCTGCAACGATAACAACAACAAGTCAGGTTGTTCAAAAAATCGCTTTGCAACAAGGATGGTCATGGTTCTCGCTCAACTTAAAAGCAAGCGATATGGGACTTGGCTCTGTATTAAACAATGTCAGTTTGACAACGGGAGACATTATCAGAAGTCAGGTATCATTTAGTCAAGCAGTACCGAGTTTTGGCTGGGTTGGGACATTGACCTCGTTTACCAATAAATCAATGTATCAGAGCAAGCTCACAAATCCGGACACGATTGAATTTACAGGCTATCCTGTATCGTATCCTGATACTATCTCAATTGTTCAAGGATGGAATTGGGTTGCGTTTCAACCGCAATCAGGTATGGCGCCTAATGTAGCTCTTGCATCAATCAATCCATTGAATGGAGACCTTGTAAAAAATCAATACGCCTTCTCTGTGTTTCTTGCACCGCAGGGCTGGATAGGGAGTTTAAGTTTCATGAGTCCGGGTTTAGGATACAAGATTAAGTCCGGCGCCTCATCGAAACTTATCTATCCTCCGCCAAGCACAGCAATAATGCTGGCAAAAGCAGAACAACCGCAAGCATCACGAGTACAACCGCCCGAAAGCTGGTCATTGAATCCGTTTATTTACCAATATACCATGTCGTTAATTGGTGAGGTGAAAGGAGTACAGCACGTTGATTCTCTTGATGCAGTCGGAGCGTTTGTTGGCGGTGAGTGCCGAGGAATTGCGGCTCCGTTGTATGTCCCGTCATTAGAGAAACAGCTCTTCTTCCTGATGATGTACAGCAATATTGCTTCAGGTGAACAGGTAGAATACCGATACTATAGCCATGCTGTAGGGAAGGCATTTGCTGTCAATGGAAATACAAGTTTCCAATCGGATGCAATCCTTGGCGATGCACAATCACCGTATCAACTCACGGCTTCGCCGAACAATGTACTCAACGGAAAAGGCTTACCAACGGAATTCAGCTTAAGCCAGAACTATCCGAATCCGTTTAACCCCAGCACAACAATATCGTATGCAGTGCCGGTTGATGTGAATGTTGAGGTCGTTATCTATGACCTTCTCGG
>OBEQ010547627.1_pt1 | contig 56152 bp, 57 predicted proteins | sample 1670901 | NCBI WGS metagenome assembly OBEQ01 (sample SAMEA104232315, study PRJEB22302) | groundwater metagenome | biome: forest; feature: aquifer; material: groundwater | place: USA | collected 2011-08-07 | depth 5.4 m
CCCACACCGCAGGTGCCCCTTCCATGCGGCCGGGGTACCCGGCCGCTGCCCTGCGGGTCGTTCGCCGCTCCCGCCCACCATCGGGCCCACCATCGTCTCCCTACACCGGAGGTGTCGCGTCGGCGTGGTCTGAGAGGTCATCACGCGTCGATGAGACGGCCGTGGCGGTAGTCGTCGTAGGCCGAGAGATCGAGGAGACCGTGGCCCGAGTAGTTGAACAGGATCACGCGCTCCTCCCCCAGCTCCTTCGCCGCCAGCGCCTCGTCGATGGTCGCGCAGATCGCGTGACCGGTCTCGGGGGCCGCCAGCTTCCCCTCGACCCGGGCGAACTGCACGGCCGCGTCGAAGGTCTTGCCCTGAGGGTAGGCCACCGCCTCCATCCGGCCGCACCTCACCAGGCTGGAAATGATCGGCGCGTCGCCGTGGTAGCGCAGCCCACCGGCGTGGATCGCGGGCGGGATGAAGTCGTGGCCGAGGGTGTACATCGGCAGGAGCGGCGTCATTCCGGCAGTGTCGCCGAAGTCGTAGTCGAACGCGCCCTCGGTGAGAGTTGCACACGACGCCGGCTCCACCGCCACCAGCCGAACACTCTCGTCGGGCACGAACGGGAGCGCGATGCCACTGAGGTTGGAGCCACCCCCGCAGCAGCCGATCACCACGTCGGGCGCGCGCTCGCCCGCCATCGCGAGCTGCTCCTTCGCCTCGAGCCCGATCACGGTCTGGTGCAGGAGCACGTGGTTGAGCACCGATCCCAGCGAGTAATGGGAGTCCGCACGACCGGCGGCGTCGCGTACCGCGTCGCTGATCGCGAGCCCGAGCGAGCCCGGGGAGGTCGGGTCGTCGACCGGCGATGGCACCACCTCGCCGTCCCACACCTCCATCATGACCCGGCGATAGGGCTTCTGCTCGTAGGAGGCGCGCACCATATAGACCATGCACTCGACGTCGAACTGGCTGCACGCGAACGCGAGCGCCGTGCCCCACTGCCCGGCGCCCGTCTCGGTGGTGAGGCGCGCGATCCCCTCGGCCTTGTTGTAGAAGACCTGGGGCACCGCGGTGTTGGGCTTGTGCGAGCCGGCGGGCGAGACCGACTCGTCCTTGTAGTAGATGCGGGCCGGCGTGCCGAGCGCCTGTTCGAGACGCACGGCGCGCACGAGGGGCGTGGGCCGCCACAGCTGCAGGATGTCGAGCACCTCACCGGGGATGTCGATCCAGGGATCGGCCGACACCTCCTGCGCGATCAGCGCCATCGGGAAGAGCGGCGCGAGGTCGTCCGGCCCGACCGGCTCCTTCGTGCCCGGATGCAGCGGAGGCTGCAACGGCTCGGGCAGGACGGGGAGCACGTTGAACCACGACGTGGGGATCTGGTCGGTGGTGAGGTTGTAGCGGATCATGGTGCCCCTCCCCTCGGTGTGCGCTCGAGACGGGCCAGCTGCCGCACCGCGGCCGCGGGCTCGCCGAGCCGTATCAACATCTCGCCGACGAGGACCGCGTCGAAGCCGGCCGCGCCCATCCGAGCGGCGTCGTCGACGCGACGAATCGCGCTCTCGGCCACCGCGACCGCGTCGACCGGGATGCTCCGCGCCAGCTCCTCGGCGCGGCCGAGATCCTCCTCGAACGTGGCGAGGTCGCGGCAGTTGACACCGACCATGGCCGCGCCGGCGTGCAGCGCGCGATCGAGCTCGAGCCCATCGTGCACCTCCACCAGCGCGGCCAGGCCCATCTCCTCGGCGAGCACGCGCAGGCCGGCGAGCAGGCCGTCGTCGGGAAGGGTGGCCACGATGAGCAGCACGGCGTCGGCGCCGATCGCGCGCGCCTCGTGCACCTGGATCTCGTCGATGGTGAAGTCCTTGCGCAACACCGGCAGAAGTGACGCCTTGCGGGCGGCGCGGAGATCCTCGGCGGAGCCGCCGAAGAACTCGGAGTCGGTCAGCACCGAGAGCGCCGAGGCACCGCCGGCTTCGTAGGCCTTGGCGACGAGGGTGGGATCGAGGGTCGGCGCGAGGTCGCCCTTCGACGGCGAGCGACGCTTGATCTCGGCGATCACGGCGAGCCGGCCGTCGGTGCGCCGGAGCGCGCCCCGGAAGTCGAGCGGCGGCGGCGCCGTGAGGGCAGCCTCCATGATCGCGTCGTGTGTCGAGCGCCGGCGCAGGCGCGCGACCTCGTCACGCTTGGCCCGGAGGATCTCCTCGAGCACGCTCATGCCGCCGCCGAGTCTGCCACTCCGACCTGGCACCCGGCCTCGCACATCTCTCTCGCACCTCGATCGGCTCCTCGATCGGCTCCTCGGCGCGTACCACCGGCCCCTGCCGTACGATCCCCGTCCGATGAGCGTCTCCTTCCCGGACGGCTTCCTGTGGGGCACAGCCACTGCGGCCCACCAGGTCGAGGGCGGCAACTGGAACAACGACTGGTGGGCCTTCGAGCACGCGCCCGGCTCGGGCTGCACGGAGCCCTCCGGTGACGCGTGTGACCAGTACTGGCGTTACCCGTCCGACATCGCCCTGCTCGCCGACCTGGGCTTCGGCGCGTACCGCTTCTCCGTCGAGTGGTCGCGCATCGAGCCCGAGGAGGGCGAGTTCTCCCGTGCCGCGCTCGATCACTACCGGCGCATCCTGGCGTGCTGCCACGACCACGGCCTCCTGCCCGTCGTCACGTTCCACCACTTCACCACGCCGCGGTGGGCCGCGGCCGGCGGCGGCTGGGCCGACCCGGTCACCGCGGAACGGTTCGCCCGCTTCTGCGAGCGAACGACCGCACACCTCGGCGACCTGGTGGGCATGGCGTGCACCCTCAACGAGCCCAACATCGTCTCGCTCATGGGGTTCCTCTTCGGGATCTTCCCTCCGGGGCACAAGGACCTCGACGCCTTCCGGCGCGCCAACGACACCCTCGTCGACGCGCACCATCGAGCCTTCGAGGTGCTCAAGGCGGGCAACGGTGACTTCCCGGTGGGCGTGACGATCGCGATGGGCGACTGGCACGCGCCACCCGAAGCCGGGGAGCGACTGGCCCAAATCCGACACAGCCATGAGGGTATCTACCTCGAGGCGGCGCGTGGCGACGACTTCGTGGGCGTGCAGGCCTACTCGCGCACGCGCATCGGAGGCGACGGGATGCCGATCGGGCCCGAGGACGGCGTCGAGGTGCTCGACATGGGCTACGAGTACTGGCCGCGCGCGCTCGAGGCTGCCGTGCGGCACGCAGCCGAGGTGGCTCAGGTGCCGATCTACGTAACCGAGAACGGGATCGGCACCACCGACGACGAGCAGCGCATCCGCTACGTGAGCGAGGCTCTCGAGGGACTGGGGCGCTGCCTGCGCGACGGCCTCGATGTGCGCGGCTACTTCTACTGGTCGGCCCTCGACAACTTCGAGTGGGCCCTCGGCTACATGCCCCGGTTCGGCTTGATCGCGGTCGACCGCGACACCCAGGCTCGCACCCTCAAGCCCAGCGCGACCTGGCTCGGCGAGATCGCGAAGACCAACCGCCTGTAGCGCGCCATCGGGCGGCCCTTCACACGCGCCTCACACGGCCATCACACGGGCCCAACGGGTACTGCGCGACGATTGACGGATGGAGAAGGGGACCATCGTCGTCGTCGACGACGAGGCCAACATCGCCGACCTGGTCGACCTCTACCTGGCCCGTGAAGGCTTTCGCGTGCGCAAGGCCGCCACCGGCGAGGCCGGACTCCAGGCCATCGAGGAGCATCGTCCCCGCCTGGTCGTGCTGGACGTCGGCCTCCCCGATGTCGACGGGCTCGAGGTCTGCCGCCGGCTGCGGGCGACGTCGCAGGTGCCCATCATCTTCCTCACCGCCCGCGACGGCGAGGTCGACCGGGTGCTCGGCCTGGAGCTCGGCGCCGACGACTACCTCACCAAGCCCTTCTCCCCCGCCGAGCTGGTGGCTCGCGTGAAGGCAATCCTCCGGCGGGGGGAGGGAGTGTCCGCGCCCGAGGTGGTCCAGGCCGGTCGGGCCGCCATCGACGTCGGCCGGCGCGAGATCCGCATCGACGACGGCGTGGTCGAGTTCACGACGAAGGAGTTCGACCTGCTCCGCTACCTCGCCGAGCGACCCGGGCTCGCACTGAGCCGCAAGCAGATCCTCGACGGCGTGTGGGGCTACGACTGGTACGGCGACGTGCGCACGGTCGACGTGCACATCGCCCAGGTGCGCAAGAAGCTCGGTGACGCCGCCATCATCAACACCGTGCGCGGCGTGGGCTATCGCTTCGAGCGCGAGGCGCCGCCGGCCCCCACCTCGTGACCCCCACGCGCCGCCACCTCCGCACCCGGCTGTTCGCGGCGATGGTCGCCGTTGCGGTGGGGATGCTGGCCTTCACCGGCCTGGTCACGCTCGTGCTCGCCCGGCGCGCCACCGAGAACGCAGCCCAGCGCGACCTCGCCGCGAGGGCTCCCGCGATCGTGCGCGAGCTCGAGAAGGTGGGGGGAATCCTGCGCCGGGCGGAGAACCGCGGCAATCAGAACGCACTCCGGGCCCGTGACCTCATCGCCGCCGTGCTCAAGATCTCGCACGGGACACTCGTGACCGTGACGCCCGACGAACACGTCACCGAGGGGCTCGTCGGTCTCGTCGGCGCCGGCGCCGACGCCCGGTGCCAGCCGGCCGGCGGTGCCGTGGCGCAGCTCCCTACCGGTGTCCAGACCACCGACCTCGAGCCCGCGACGCTCCAATCGGGAGCGCAGCAGACGGGCCGGCGCGGCCGGCTCGTCTTCGTCGCGCAGCCACTCCGGACCAATCGGTGCGGCACTCCCGTGCTGGTCCTCAGCCAGAGCGTCCAGACCAACGCGATCGGACGGGCCGGCGCGTTCTTCCTGTTCGTCGCCGGGCTCGCGACCGTCGTCGCGATGGCGGTGGCCTTCTACCTCGCCCGGCGGCTCACCCGGCCGCTCGCGCTCATGGGAGCCACCGCCGGCCGGATCGCGTCGGGCGACCTCTCGGCCCGGGTGGATCTGGGCCGTCACCCTCCCGACGAGCTGGCCGAGCTGGCGAGCACGCTCAACGCCATGGCCGCGCAGCTCGAGCGGGCCCGCGGCCACGAACGGGCGTTCTTGCTCAGCGTCTCTCACGACCTGCGCACGCCGCTCACGTCCATTCGCGGCTACGCGGAGGCCATCACCGACGGCGCCGTCGAGAGCCCCGAGGAGCGCGTGCGCGCGGCCGGTGTGATCGCGGCGGAGTCGCGCCGGCTCGAGCGGCTGGTCGCCGACCTGCTCGACCTGGCCCGCCTCGACGCGCACCAGTTCTCGCTCCGGCCGCGCCCGTTCGACGCGGCCGTCACGGTCACCGAGGCGGTCGAGGCGTTCCGTCCCGCGGCCGAAGACCTCGGGATCTCGGTGCAGATCGACTCGCCGGGCTCCATCTCGGCCGACACCGATCCGGAGCGGCTCGGCCAGATCGTCGCCAACCTGGTCGAGAACGCGCTGAAGTACGCGAGCTCGAGCATCGTCGTGCAAATCACAGCCGGCGCGGGCGCGCTCGAGCTCCGGGTGGAGGACGACGGCCCCGGGATCGACCCCGCCGACCTCCCCTACGTGTTCGAGCGCCTGTTCACGTCGCGCACCACTCCTGGTCGCCGGGTCGGAACCGGGCTCGGCCTCGCGATCGTTCGCGAGCTCGCCGCCGCGATGGGCGGCAGCGCGTCGGCCGAGCGGGTCGACGCCGGCGGGACCCGCTTCGTGGTCCGGCTGCCGGTGCTCGCACGCGTCACGCGCGTCTGACCCTGGGGCGTCACGCGAGCGGCGACAGCTCCCGGACCACGGCCCGAGCCTCGCCGTCCGGCCACCGCAGCGCGGCCCGGGCCGGGGGCTCGACCTCGTGCCGCACGTAGCCGAGCCCCGCCCATTCGAGGTCGGGCGCGTCGACGACGCTCGTGAGGGACCCCACCACCTTCCCGCCCACCACTACCTCCGCGCCCAGAGGCGGGCGGGCACCGTCGAGGAGCTCGACGCGACGGAGGTATCGGTTCACATGACCGCGGGTGTCGATCCGGCACACCAGCTCCTGGCCGAGGAAGCAGCCTTTGGTGAACGAGACCGCGTCACGCTCGAGGAACGCCTCCTGCGGGATGGTCTTGTCGTCGAGGTCGGCGCCCTGGCGGGGGACGCCGGCCCGGATGCGCACCGCCTCGTAGGCGTCGGCTCCGCACCGCGGGAGCCCCGCTCGCGTCAACAGCACGGTCGCGTCGTCCACGGTCGCGCGCGGCCCGACCACGTCGAACGCGGCGCCAGTGGGCCACGGCAACCGCGCAATCGCTGCGTCGCGCCACCGGACGTACGCATGCGGCGTGGCGGGGAGGGTCACACCGAACGCGCCCGTGCTTCCGGCCGCGTCGGGGCCGACCACCGACAGGCAACCCCACGTCGCGCTGCGGTCGATCACCTCGGCCTGCACCCGGATCCGGAACCGGTCGAGCGACTCCGCCAGCCGGGCTCCGAAGCCGGGCTCGCAGTCGAGCCAACAGTCATCACCGACGAGCAGGAGCCGGAAGTCGACGTCGAGTTTCCCCTGGGGCGTGAGGAGCAGGCTGTGCGCGCCCCGCCCGTCGGCCAGGTCGTCGAGATCGGCCGACACCAGGCTCTGGAGGAAGGGCAACGTGTCGGGCCCGGTCACGAGCACCGCACCCCGGTCGGACCGGTCCACGACGCCGGCTCGGTCGCGCAGCGCTCGATACTCCGTGGAGACACTCGACTCTTGCGGGCTCATCGTGGGCCCTCCCTGCGGTCCAGGGGCGCGAGGTCGCGCGCCGCGGCCGCCGAGGTCAGCAACGCCCGGGCCTTGTTGTGGCATTCCAGGTCTTCCAGCTCGGGGTCGGAGTCGGCCACCACGCCCGCGCCGGCTTCGACGCTCGCCCGGCCGTCGCGCCACAACATCGTGCGGATGGCGATGGCGGTGTCCAGGTTGCCCGAGAAGTCAAGGTAACCCACCACGCCCGCGTACGGACCGCGCTTGGTGGGCTCGAGCTCGTCGATGATCTCCATCGCGCGCACCTTCGGGGCTCCGCTCACGGTACCGGCCGGGAACGTCGCTCGCAGCACGTCGACCGCGTTGCGGCCGTCGGCCAGGTCGACCGACACCTGGCTCGTGAGATGCATCACGTGCGAGTAGCGCTCGAGCACCATCAGCTCGTCGACCCGCTCGGTGCCGAAACGCACGACCCGCCCGATGTCGTTGCGGGCCAGGTCGACGAGCATCACATGCTCGGCCCGCTCCTTCGGGTGCTCCACCAGCTCGGCGGCCATGCGCCGGTCGTCCTCGTCGCTGCGGCCCCGTCGGCGGGTTCCCGCGATCGGCCGGATGATCACGCGCCCGTCGAGCAACTGCACCATCGGCTCGGGCGACGAGCCCACGATCGTGGCCTCGTGGTGACGGAGGAAGTACATGTAGGGCGACGGGTTGACCTGACGCAGCACGCGGTACACGTCGAAGGGCTCGTAGTCACCCTCGAGATCGAAGCGCTGAGCGAGCACGACCTGGAAGATGTCGCCGGCGAGGATGTGCTCGCGCGCGGCCTCGACCGCGTCGTGGTAGACGGCGCCCGGCATGGTGGAGTGGAAGGGTGGGAGCTCGGTGAGCTCGTCGGCCGGCGGAGGCGAGGGCACGTACGGGAGCGGCCGCGCCAGCTCGTCGACCAGTTCGTCGAGGCGGGCCGCGGCCCGTTGGTACGCGTCGACGACGTCTGCGTCGGGTGCATCGGCGGCAAGGAAGACGTTCTCCACGAGGTAGAGCCGCTGGCGGTAGTGGTCAAACGCGGTGACGTGCCCGGTGAGCGACACCACTGCGTCCGGCATGCCGAGGTCGTCGGGCGGCACGTGAGGGAGGCGCTCGATCTCGCGCACGACGTCATAGCCGAGATAGCCCACCACGCCACCATGGAACGGCGGCAGGTCGGGCAGCCTCGGCGCGCGGTAGACGGCGAGCAGCGCCTCGAGCGCGGGCAGCACGCCGGCGTCGGACGGGGTGCCGGGTGGCGGGTCGCCGATGAACTCGACGTTCCTACCCCGGACCACCAGGGTCAGCGCGGGATCGCGACCGAGGAACGAGAAGCGGCCCCAGCGCTCGGCGTGCTCCACCGACTCGAGCAGGAAGCCTTCGCGCTCACCCACCAGCTTCGCGAACGCCGACACGGGCGTCTCGAGATCGGCCAGCACCTCGCGCCACACGGGCACCACCGTGTGGCCGGCGGCGAGCGCGCGGAACTCGTCGAGCGACGGTCGCGTCGCGGGCGGGCTCACACCGGACCGGGAGTCGCGCCGGAGCCGAACGCTCGGAAGAAGCAGCTCCGCGCCCCGGTGTGGCAAGCACCCCGGCCTTCCTGCTCCACCACGATCAGCACCACGTCCTCATCGCAGTCGTAGTAGGCCTCGCGCACCCACTGCCGGTCGCCCGACGTCTCGCCCTTGCACCAATACTCCCGACGGCTGCGGCTCCAGAACCAGGTGCGGCCACTCTCGAGCGTGCGCCGTAGGGCCTCGGCGTCCATCCAGCTCAGCATGAGCACGGCGCCGGTCCCCTGCTCCTGGATGATCGCCGGCACGAGCCCGTCGGGCCCGAACTGCACCGCGGCCAGCTCGTCGGCGCTGGCGGAGATGGGCGTCGCGGTGGGCATCGTCAGGTGAGCGTAGCCGCCGGTCTCTCTCGATCGGTGCCGTTTTCGTGACGTGCCGGTTTCGCCACGTGTCGATTTCCCGGCGTGTCAGACTCGCCGCGTGCCCGAGTCCCTGCACCCACCGCTCGCGTCCCGACGCGCCGCCGTGCTGCACGCCCACGGTGACGAGCGGATCGACGACTGGTTCTGGCTGCGCGACCGCGACGACCCCGAGGTGATCGCGTACCTCGAAGCCGAGAACGCGTACGCGCGGGCCGCGCTCGCCCCCACCGAGACACTCCAGGAGGAGCTGTACCGCGAGATCGTCGGCCGTGTGCAGGAGACCGACGCCTCCGCGCCGGCGCGCAAGGGGCCGTGGGCCTACTACAGCCGCACGGTCGAGGGTCTCCAGTACGCCGTCCGGTGCAGAAGACCGGCCGGCGCACCTGACGGAACGGACGAGACCGGACTGCTCGGTGAAGCGGTGCTGCTCGACGAGAACGTGCTCGCCCAGGGCCACGACTACTTCGCTCTCGGCGGCTTCGCGGTCAGCCCCGACCACGCGCTCCTCGCCTACTCCACCGACATCACCGGCGGGGAGCGCTACGAGCTGCGATTCCGCGACCTCACGACCGGTGACGATCTGCGCGACGTGATCCCCGACACCTACTACGGGCTCGCGTGGGCAGTGGACAGCCGTACCGTCCTCTACGTGCGCCCCGACGCCGCCGTGCGTCCGTGGCAGGTGTGGCGCCACACACTCGGAGCGGAGCCCGCATCCGACGCGCTCGTGTACCAGGAGGACGACGATCGCTTCTTCGTGTCGGTGGGCGAGACGCGCACCGGCCGGTACCTGCTCGTCACGACCGACTCGAAGATGACGAGCGAGGTGCACTTCCTCGACGCGGCCGACCCGGGCGGCCCGCTCCGGGTCGTCGAGCCCCGACGCCAAGGCGTCGAGTACGCCGTCGAGCACCACCGTTCGGCCCGCCACGGCGACCGTTTCTTCGTGCTCACCAACAGCGACGGCGCCGAGAACTTCAAGCTCATGGTTGCACCCATCGCGAGCCCCGGCCGCGCGAGCTGGGAGGAGGTCGTCGGGCATCGCCGTGACGTCAAGCTCGACGACGTCGACGCGTTCGGCCACTACCTCGTGCTCTCGGAGCGGGCCGACGGCCTCGAGCGCCTCCGCGTGCTCCACCTCGACGAGCCCGACCGCTCGCACGAGCTGACCATGCCCGACCCGGTGTACGCCGTGGCCGTCGGCGCCAACCTCGAGTTCGAGACCACCACGTTGCGCTTCGAGTACACGTCGCTCGTGGAGCCGCCCTCGTCGTACGACTACGACGTCGAGGCCCGTGAGCGCACCCTGGTCAAGCGCATGCCCGTGCTCGGTGGCTACGACCCGGCGACCTACACATCGGAGCGCCTCTGGGCCACCGCGCCCGACGGCACCCGGGTGCCGATCTCGCTCGTGCACCGCCGCGACGTGCTCCGCGACGGCCGCGCGCCTGCTCTTCTCTACGGCTACGGCGCCTACGAGATCTCGATCGACCCGTCGTTCTCGTCGGCCCGCCTCAGCCTGCTCGAGCGCGGCTTCGTGTTCGCCATCGCGCACGTGCGCGGCGGCGGCGAGCTCGGCCGGCGTTGGTACGAGGATGGCCGCCTCGACCACAAGGCCAACACGTTCGCCGACTTCATCGCCTGCGCCGAGCACCTCGTGGCCCTCGGCTACACGTCACCGGAGCGGTTGGTGGCCCGCGGTGGCAGCGCCGGTGGGCTGCTCATTGGCGCGGTGGTGAACCGGCGGCCCGACCTCTTCCGCGCCGTCGTGGCCGAGGTCCCGTTCGTCGACTGCCTCACGACGATCCTCGACGACTCGCTCCCGCTGACGGTCACGGAGTGGGAGGAGTGGGGCAATCCGGTGACCGATCCCGAGGCCTACGCGCGGATGAAGTCGTACGCGCCCTACGACAACGTCGCCGCGCAGGACTACCCCGCGCTGCTCGTCACCGCGGGCCTCAACGATCCCCGCGTGTCGTACTGGGAGCCGGCAAAGTGGGTCGCGAAGCTGCGGGCCACCAAGACCGACGACCGCCTGCTCGTGCTGAAGACCGAGATGGGCGCCGGTCACGGCGGCCCGTCGGGCCGATACGACGCCTGGCGTGACGAGGCGTTCGTCCTCGCCTTCGTCCTCGACCAGGTGGCGCCCGAGTAATGCGGGAGAGGCACCGAGGGCGTGGCCTTTCCACGCCTTCTATCGTCGATCGTCACCCGGTCGAGGCCGGCGCTGCGGGTGTCGGGAGCGCGGGCCGGATGACGGCGAGCTGGCGGGACTGGGCGAGCAGTACGCCGTCGGGGCTCCAGATCTCGCCGTCCTCCTCGAGGAAGCCCTCGGCCATCACGTTCGTGCGGAACGAGGCGAGCAGGAAGTCGTCGAGCCGCGCGTCGGGATACGGCAGCGCGGCGCGGAAGTGGATCGTCAGGTCGACGGTCGGGACGTAGACGGGCTCGGGCGTACGGCCGAAGACGGCCGCCGGCCACCCGTCGGTCATCGCGGCCGCGAGCAACGCGTCGACGACCCGGGGTTCGGCGAGCCGGAACCAGCCCCCCCCGACGGCCCGGCTCATGGGCGGCTCATCGAGCCACGGTGGGCGCCCGATGGCGAACCGGTAATCGAAGCAGTGCGCGATCGGAGGCGCGTCACGCGACGGGCCGTCGGCCACGAAGAGCTCGGGCGGTGGCACGTCGGGCATGGTGACGTCGCAGAGCTCCACGCTCTCTCGCGGCGTCGAGAACGCGGCGAGGGTGAGCGCCACGAGGCGGCCGTCCTGCTCCATCCGGGCCGAGCAGCTCGTGAGCGACCGACCACGGCGCTCGAGCGCGGTTGCGATCGTCACCGGCCCCTCGGTCGGCGGCGACGTGTAGTGGACCGTCAGCGAGCGCGGCACGCGATCGGGGTCGTCGACGGCCTCCGTCAGGGCGCGCAGGATCACCGCCGCGACATAGCCCCCGTTCGGGCCGAGTATCACCCACCAGCGGCGCGCCATGACGGCCTCGAACCGACCGTCGTCGAGGCGAGTCACCGCGGTATCGGCGTCGAACTGCGTGCCCATGGAAGTTGGAGCCTACGCTCACGGTCGATGGCCGAGCGGTCGATCCTGCACACCGACGATGGTGTAGCCATCGAGGCCGAGCTCGCGACCGCGACCGGCGCGCGGCCCGTTCGGGCCGGCTGCGTCCTGTGCCACCCCCATCCGCAGTTCGACGGGTCGATGTACTCGCTGGCGATCGGCTCGCTGTTCGCTGCCCTTCCCGACACCGGTGTGAGCACGCCGCGGTTCAACTTCCGCGGCGTCGGCCACAGCACCGGCATTCACGACCACGGCGACCACGAGCGCCTCGACGTCGAGGCCGCGATCGGCCGGCTCGACTCGGAGCTGCCGGCCGGCATCCCGCTCCTGCTCGCCGGATGGTCGTTCGGCGCCGACATCGCGCTCTCGGTGCGTCACCCGCGGGTCTCGGCCTGGCTGGCGATCGCGCCACCCCTGCGCTCGGCGCGGGATCTCGACGCACTTGCCCCCGACCCGCGGCGCAAGCTCGTCGTGCTCGCGCAGCACGACGAGTTCTGCGACCCCGACGACATCGCGCGCGAGGTCGCCGCGTGGACGAACGCGCGTGTGGAGTTGATCGGCGGCGCGAGCCACTTCTTCGTGGGCCGAACCGATCGTCTGGTCGAGGTGGCGGTCGACTACGTCGAGCAGGTGACCGTCAGCCCATCCCCGTGACCAGCCCCACCATGTTGCCCTCGGGGTCGGTGAACATCGCGATCGACGGGCCTTCGGGAATGTCCATCGGCGGCACGATCGTCTTGGCACCGTGCTGCTCGGCCGTGTCCAGCGCGGTCTGGAGATCGTCGACCTGGATGTAGATCGTGACACCGGTGTCGCCGCTCGGCGGCGTCATGATCCCGCCGCCGATGCCGGCCCCGTCGCTGTCGGTGTCGACCATCCCGTAGCCGCTCGCCTCGTGAATCTGGGTCTTCCACCCGAAGGCGTCAGCGTAGAACCTCTGGAGCGCGGCGGCGTTGCCGCCCCAGATCTCGAAGTGCATGACAGGGTTGCCCATGACTCGCTCCCTTCCCTCGCCCGGTCAGTTCGCCCGGTCAGTTCGCCCGCTCGATCCAGGCATCGGCGCCGGGATCGCCGCCCGGCGCCGCCACCGCCAGCCTCGCCAGGTAGTGGTCCCAACCCTCGGAATGGCCGGCGCGCGACTCCTCGCTGGGCAGCCCGGTGTGGCGGATCCGCACGATCGTCCCGCCCGCGTCGGGCACCAGCGTCACCTCGACCGTGCTCGAGCCGGGCGGCACGGGATTCCCCTCGCCCTCCCAGCCCCACGTGTACACCACACGAGAGTGCGGGACCACCTCGACGTACTCGCCGCGCGCGACGTCGCGCCCGTTGATGTCGACCCGGTAGATCCCGCCCGGCTCGGCCTCGAGCTTGGCGTCGACGCCGGACCACCGCAGCATGAGCTCGGGCTCGGTGAAGTAGCCGAACACGGTCTCCGGCGGCGCGTCGATGCGCACCTCGCACTCGACGGCGTTCTCACTGACGGCCATGTCGTCTCCTCGCTCGCTGGTCGGTCTCCACGGTCTGCTTGAGCCTCGCGAGGCTCTTGCCCCAGAAGTCGTCGAGGAACGCGCTCAGCTCGGCCAGCCCCTCCGGGCGGGCGCGGTACAGCCGGCGAGTGCCGTCGCGACGCTCGTCGAGCAGGCCGGCGTCCTTCAGCACCTTGAGGTGTTGGGAGATGGCGGGCCGTGTCACCTCGAAGTGCGAGGCGATCTCGCCCGCGCTCAGCTCGTCGTCGCGCACCAGGCGCAGGATGGCCTGTCGGCGCGGCTCGGCAATGGCACGAAGGGCGACTTCCACGCTAGGTTATGTAAGCAGATACTTACGCAACCGTCAAGCGACCCTCACGCGGCGAGCGCCTCGACGTCGCTGGTGCACTGCGGACACCGGCTCGCCCTGGCCGAGATCTCCGAATAGCAGCGCGGGCAGTCGCGCGTCTCCGGTGGGCCCGCGCCGGGGCGCTTGCGGAGCTGCATCGCGTGGCTGACGAGCTTGACGAAGACGAAGAGCGAGGCCGCCATCAACAGGAAGTTGACGACCGCGGTGATGAATGCCCCGTACATGATCGGGCTGTGGTGCAGGGTGAAGTGCAGGTTGTCGAAGTTCTTCTTGCCGACGAACACCGCCACGAACGGCATGACGATGTTGATCACCAGCGCGTCGACGATGGCCTTGAACGCGACGCCGATCACGACGGCCAGGGCGAGGTCGAGGACGTTGCCCTTGAAGGCGAACTCCTTGAACTCCTCCCAGAGGCCCTTCTTCTCGTCCGCCATGCCCCACCTCCCGTGCGCACGCCAGCGGCGGCTGCGAGTGTAGGGGCGCGGCGCGCGACAGCGAGGGGTGGCGGCCGGGTCGGCTCGACGGAGCCCGGCCCGGCGCGGGAGGTGCGACGCGCTACGGGGAGACGCTCTGGGGGGCGAGCCCGTGCCGTTCGAGGAAGGCGATTCGGCGCTCGACGGTGCGCTTCCACGCCGACAGGTCGGTCTCGTAGACCTCGCGGTCGCCGTCCTCGCACGCGTGCTCGAGCTCGTCGAAGGCGGCGTCCTCGGCATCGAGCAGCTGCCGGTACCGCCGCAGGAATCCTTCGTCGACCACCCCGTTCGCGTCGCTCAAGTGGGACCCCCTTGCCGTCGGCACCGGCTTGGCCGCCCCCGCATGGAGGCGCCCGGCGCCGTGCTCCCCCGACGGTACCCGAGCCGGGAGGGCCTCGCGTCCGGCGCCCGCGGGGGGCTCAGCCGGCGCCCTCGGCGACCGCGGCGAGGGCCTCGGCCAGCGTGAATCGCCCCTCGTAGAGGGCCCGGCCGACGACGGCTCCGGCCGGTGAGCGGGCCCCGGCCCGGAGCCCGGCGAGGGCATCGAGGTCGGCGAGCGTCCCCACGCCGCCGCTCGCGATCACGGGGAGACCGGTGGCCTCGAGCACGGCGCTGAGCTGGCCGAGATCGGGCCCGGCCATAGTCCCGTCCCGCCCGATCTCGGTCACGACCAGCGCGACGACGTCCGCGTGCTCGAGCTCGCGAGCGACCTCGACGAGGTCCGCGCCGGTCCCCTCGGTCCAGCCCCGCACCGCCACCTCGCGCCCGCGGGCGTCGAGCCCGACCGCGACCCGGCCGGGATGCATCCGGCACAACTCGTCGACCAGCTCGGGCCTCTCGACCGCCGCTGTCCCCACCACGACGCGCGCCGCGCCCGAGCCGAGCAGCGCGCCCGCCGCCTCCACCGTGCGCACGCCTCCCCCCACCTGCACCCGACACGACACCGCCGCGCAGATCGCCTCGACCACCTCGAGGTTGGCCGGCTCGCCGGTGCGCGCGGCGTCGAGGTCGACGACGTGGATCCAGCGCGCGCCGTCGGCCTCGAAACGCCGGGCCACCGCGACCGGGTCGTCGTCGTAGACCGTCTCGAACTCGAAGTCGCCGCGCAGGAGCCGCACGCACCGCCCGTCCCGAAGATCGATCGCGGGATACAGCTCCAACGGGTTAGAGCGAGCCCTTGGTCGAAGGCACACCCGTGCCTTCGACGCGCACCGCGTCGCGCAGGCAGCGGGCCACGCCCTTGAACGACGCCTCGATCACGTGGTGGCCGTTGCGGCCGGAGAGCGAGCGCAGGTGCAGCGTGATCCCGGCCGCGAACGCGAACGCCCGCCAGAACTCCTCGGCCAGTTGCGGGTCGAAGGTTCCGATGAGCTCGCTGATCGGGTCGACGTCGTACACGATGAACGGCCGTCCGGAGAGGTCGAGCGCGACCTGCACGAGCGCCTCGTCCAGCGGGACGAGCATCGACGCGAACCGGCGCACGCCGGCCTTGTCGCCGAGCGCCGCCTTCAGCGCGGTGCCGAGCACGATGCCGACGTCTTCGATCGTGTGGTGGGTGTCGATGGCGAGGTCGCCGCGGGCCTCGACGGTGAGGTCGAATCCGCCGTGCTTGCCGAGCTGCTCGAGCATGTGGTCGAAGAACGGGATGCCGGTGCTCGCGGTGGCGGTGCCGGAGCCGTCGACGACCAGGGTGAGGTCGATCGTGGTCTCCTTCGTCTCGCGGTGCTGGTGCGACGAGCGCGGGCTGCTCATGGGGTCGGGACCTCCTGCAGGACATCGTCGAGGGCGGCGAGGAAGGCGTCGTTCTCGGCCGGCGTGCCCACGGTCACGCGCAGGCAGTCGTGCAGCCGCGGCCAGTGTGAGAAATCGCGCACGAGCACGCCTCGCTCGACAAGGCCTTCCCACACCATCCGGCCGTCGCCGTGAACGCGTAGCAGCACGAAGTTGGCGCCCGACGGGAACACGGTGATCCCGGGCATGGCTTCGAGGGCCGCGCCGAGCCGGTCGCGCTCGCGCACGAGCCGCTCGACCCGGGCGTCCATCTCCGTCGCGAAGCGCAGCGCCACCACCCCGGCCAGCTGCGTGGGCGCCGCCAAGTGGTACGGGAGCACCACCTTCTCGAGCTCGGCCACCACCGCGGGCGGTGCCACGCAGAAGCCGAGCCGGAGCGCGGCCATCGACCACACCTTGGAGTAGGTGCGCACGACGACGAGAGGCAGGTCGTCGGCGACGAGCTCGAGCGCGCTCCACGGCGCGAACTCGCCGTAGGCCTCGTCGATCACGACGAGCCCCGACGCCGCTCCGAGCAGGGCCTCGACGGTGCCCCGGGCCTCGACCGTGCCGGTCGGGTTGTTGGGGCTGCACAGGAACACGAGCTCGGGCCGGGCGTCGTCGACGAGCGTGAGCGCGGCATCGGGATCGACGGCGAAGTCGGCCGTCCGCTCCCCCACCACCACCTCGGTGCCCGTGATGCGCGCGATGTGACTGTGCAGCGCGTAGGTGGGCTCGAAGACGGCCGCCCGGCGGCCGGCACCGCCGTAGGTGAGCAGGAGCGTCTGGAGCGCCTCGTTGGAGCCGTTCGCGCAGAAGACCCGATCGACCGGCTGGCCCAGTTGGGCTGCCAGCGCGGCTCGGAGGTCGCGCGCGGCGCGGTCGGGGTAGCGGTGCAGCGGGACCACGGCGAGCTCGCGCAACCAGGTCTCGACGAACGCGGGTGGCGGCGGGTAGGGGCTCTCGTTGGTGTTGAGGCGGACAGCCACGTCGAGCTGGGGCGAGTGATAGCCCACGAGTGTCTTCAGGTCGTCGCGGGGCGCGAGCGGGCTCACGACGTGCTACCGCGCAGCGCGACCGCGCGACCGTGCGCCTCGAGGCCCTCCACCGCCGCGAACGCTTCGACGTGCGGCGCGACTCTCGCCAACGCCGCCTCGTCCGCGCTCACCACGTGCAGGCGCTTCTGGAAGTCGGACACCCGGAGCGCGCTCGCGAAGCGGGCCGTGCGCGCAGTCGGGAGGACGTGGTTGGCACCGGCCACGTAATCACCGAGCGGCGCGGGCGCGAACGCGCCGCAGAACACCGCCCCCGCGTTCCGCACGAGGGGGAGCAGGGCCTCGGGATCGGCGGTCATGAGCTGGAGGTGCTCCGGCGCGATCGCGTTCGCCACCGCCATGGCCGCCTCGCGCCCGTCGACCAGCACCGAGCGGCCGCCGCTCCCGAACGTGGCTTCGATCTCGGCCCGCCGGGCGGCGCCTGCCACGAGCCGCTCGAGCGCTGCGTCCACGGCTCCGGCCAGCGACTCGCTCCAGGTGACCAGCACCGCGGCACCGTCCGGGCCGTGCTCGGCCTGGGCCATGAGATCGATGGCGACGAAGTCGGGTGGCGCGGAGTCGTCGGCGACGACGACGAGCTCCGACGGTCCCGCGAGCGACTCGACACCCACCACGCCTGCCACCTCGCGCTTGGCGAGCGCGACGTACACGTTGCCGGGGCCGACGATCACGTCGACAGGTCGGATGCTCTCCGTGCCGTAGGCGAGCGCGGCGATGGCCTGCGCGCCGCCGACACGGTAGACCTCGTGTACGCCGACGAGCGCGGCGGCTGCCAGCGTCGGGGCAGACACCTCGCCATCACGGTCGGGGGGGACGCACAGCGCGAGCTCAGGTACCCCGGCCACCTGGGCCGGGATGGCCGTCATGAGCACCGTCGACGGGTAGGCCGCCCGCCCGCCCGGCACGTAGAGCCCGGCCCGGTCGACCGAGCGCACCATCTCGCGCACGGAGACGCCGTCGGCCTCGTAGCGCGCCTCCGGCTCGGCCTGGGCCCGGTGGTAGGCGGTGATCCGCTCGCGGGCGTACTCGAGCGCGGCCCGGAACTTGGGTGTGACGCCGGCGAGCGCGGCGTCGAGCGCGTCGTCGCCGACTCGCAGCTCCTCGATCCGGCACCCGTCGAAGGCCTCGGTGAGCTCGCGCAGAGCCGCGTCGCCACCCGCTCGCACGGCGGCGACGATCTCGCGGACCGCGGCGAGCGCGCCGTCGTCGGACGGCGGCAACGGCGCGAGGACGATGCCGGGATCGGCCGTGGAGCCGCGCAGGTCGAGGCGCGTGAGCACGGGCTCATGCTAACGGGCAGCCTCGTTCGTCCCGGCCGTATTGCCCCAGCCCGTGTTGCCTTCGCCCGTCGAGGGCGTCAGGCTCTCACCATGGCGAGCGGTTCCGATCACGCCGAGCTGTCGACGTTGCAGGCGCAGATCGAGGAGCTGACCGCCCGCGTCGTCAGTGTCGCCGAGCGCTACGCCGGCACAACCGACTCGGCCATCGCCGCCGATCTCTTCGCCGCCGAGCGCGCTCTCGTGGTCGCGCGTCGGTGTCTCGGGAGGGCCACGGCTGTGCTCGAGGACCGCGCCCGCTAGCGCCGCGCGGTCTCACCCACCGCGGCGGTCGGCCGCGCCGAGGGGCACACATCGGCCAGCACGCACTCGTCGCAGCGCGGCCGGCGAGCGATGCAGACGCGACGGCCGTGCTCGATGAGCCGGAGCGAAAAGCGACCCCGCTCGGCGGGCTCGATCATCTCGCCGAGCTCGAGCTCGACCTTCACCGGGTCCGTCTCCTTCGTGAGCTTCAGCAGCCGCGACAGCCGGCCCACGTGGGTGTCGACCGGCAGCCCGGGCAGGTCGAACGCCACCGAGCGCACGACGTTGCCCGTCTTGCGGCCGACGCCGGGGAGCGTCACGAGGTCGTCGAGGTCGCTCGGGATCTCGCCGCCGAACCGCTCCTCGACCGCCTGCGCCATGCCGATGAGGCTGCGGGCCTTCGACCGGAAGAAGCCGGTCGGGCGGATCAGCTCCTCGAGCTCCGACGGGTCGGCGGCCGCGAGATCCGCCGGCGCCGGGTAGCGCGCGAACAACGCGGGCGTGACCTTGTTGACCATCTCGTCGGTGCACTGGGCCGACAGGATCGTGGCCACCAGCAGCTCGTAGGGCGAGCCGTGCACCAGCGCGCAGCGGGCCTCGGGATACTCGTCGGCGAGACGGCGCACGACCTCGGTCGCGCGCACGCGCGCCCCGCGCGGTCGGGTCATGGGCGCGGTCGGGTCATGGACCGACGATATCGCGGCCCGGCGGTACGCTCGCCGGGTGGTCGACATCCGCGTGCTGCACTCGTTCGCGCCCGGCGACGTCGAGGTCGTGCGCCGATTGAGCGCCGCGGCCGCCGCGGCCGACGGGCACCCCACGTTGGGCGAGGCCGTATGGCGCGATCTCGACCGCGGCGGCGCGGGCTCCGCCGGTGTGCTCGCGCTCGCACCTCCGAGCAATGACCCGGTCGGCTACGCCCACGTCGCACCGAACGACAACTTCATGCCCCCGCACTGGGCCGTGGGCACGGTCGTCCACCCCGACCATCGCGACGACGGCGTCGAGCGTGCGCTGCTCGAGGCCGTCGGCGAACAGGTGGCCCGGTCGGGGGGCGGACGAATCGTGTTGTGGGTGTTCGACCCGGCCGCGCGTGACGACGCCGTCGCGACGCGCGCCGGCTTCGCGCGGTCGCGCGACCTCCTTCAGCTGCGGGTGCCGCTCCCGCTCGCCGAGCGCCCCGCCTGGCCCCCGAGCGTGGAGGTGCGGTCGTTCGTACCCGGCCGGGACGAAGCGGCGTGGCTGACCGTCAACAACCGGGCCTTCGACAACCACCCCGAGCAGGGCGAGTGGATCGAGGAGACGTTGCGGCGCCGCGAGGCCGAGCCGTGGTTCGATCCCGCGGGCTTCCTGCTCGCGTTCGACGACCAGGGGCTGGCCGGCTTCTGTTGGACCAAGATCCACGCCGACGACCAGCTCGGAGAGATCTTCGTGATCGGCGTCGACCCGTCGCGCCAGGGGACCGGCCTCGGCCGGGCGCTCTGCGTCGCCGGGCTCGCATCGATCGCGGCCCGCGGCGTGCACACCGGGATGCTGTTCGTCGACAGCACCAACGATGCCGCACTGGCCCTGTACCGCGCGCTCGGCTTCGAGACCCATCGGCTCGACCGCGCCTACGAGCGCGAGGTCGCGCCGGCGTGAGCCGCTACTCCGCATCGCATGAGCACGTACGCGCACTGCTCGCCGAGTGGGGCGAGCCGCCCTACCGAGCGGGCCAGGTGTGGGACGCGCTCTACCGGCAACGCCGTCCGCTCGAGGCGGTCACGAACCTGTCGCGCGCGCTGCGGTTGCGATTGGCCGACGCGCTCCCACTGGCCCTGGTGGAGCAGACCACGGTCACGAGCCCCGACGAGATGACCGCGAAGTGGTTGTTCACCTGCGCCCGCGACGGAACCCAGGTCGAGACGGTGCTCATGCGCTATCCAACCCGGGCGACGGTGTGCGTGTCGTCGCAGGCGGGGTGCGCGATGGGCTGCACCTTCTGCGCCACCGGCCAGGCCGGCTTCGACCGCCATCTCGACACGGGAGAGATCGTCGAGCAGGTGCTGCGGGCCGCGATGGCGTCGCCCCCGAGGCTGAGCAACGTCGTGTTCATGGGCATGGGCGAGCCGCTGGCCAACTACGAGCCGGTCTGGGAATCGGTCGAGCGGCTCCATGGCGACCTGGGCCTGTCGGCCCGACACGTCACCATCTCGACCGTCGGCATCGCCCCGGCCATTCGGCGCCTGGCACGCGAGCAGCTCCCGGTCACGCTCGCGGTGTCGCTCCACGCGCCCGACGACGCGCTGCGCGACGAGCTCGTGCCGGTGAACCGGCGCTATCCGCTGGACGACGTGCTCGACGCGGCACGCGAGTTCGCGGCAGCGAGAGGGCGGCGGGTCACATTCGAGTACGCATGCATCGGCGGCGTCAACGACGCGCCGGCACAGGCCGACGCGTTGGCCCGTCGACTGCACGCCTTCGGCGGACGTGGCGGCGCGCACGTGAACCTCATCCCCTTGAACCCCACCGCTGGCTTCGCCGGCAGTGCGCCGTCCCGACCACGCATCCAGGCCTTCGCCGCCCGCCTCCGCGCCCACGGCGTCAACGCGACGGTACGCCGGAACCGTGGGACGGGAATCGACGCCGCCTGCGGCCAGCTGCGGTCACGGGCATCGGTCCCGCTCACCCCGCCGCGATCGGCCACAATGGAGGGGTGAACGAGCACCGGTTCTTCAATCCGTCCCAGCCGCAGACCATGCAGATCGCGGTGATCCTCCTCTACATCGACGCCGTGCTGCTGCTAATCGGGGGCGGTGCAACGGTCGCGGTCGGCATCCTTCTCATCGCGGCGATGGGAGGAGGCGCGTTCGGCATCGCCAACGACCGCAAGTGGGGTTACGCGCTCGGTCTCTTCGCCGTCACCTTCAACCTCGCCTACCCGTTCCTGCGCGGCGTCACGCTGGGCCAGTACCTGCGCTACGACCCGATCGGGCTCATGTTCTCGATCGCGCTCGTCGCGTTGCTCGTCCACCCGATGAGCCGCGACTACCAACGCATCTGGTTCAAGTAACCCCCGTCCCCACCCGTCCCCCCACCCACTTTGGCGTCACGAAGCCATCGTTTCCGATGGCCCAGCGACGCCAAAGTGCGAGTGGTCTCTAGACTCCGCGCCCATGCCAGACACGACCGTGCTCGTGAGCGACCTCGAGACGCGCCTCCGGCCGCTCGACACCGCGCTCTCCGAGGCGTGGTGGGAGGCGAGCACCCGCTCCTCCCCGGAGGCCGACCGGCGCCGGGCCGAGCTCGATCTCGCACTGCGCGACGTCCTCTCCGACGCCGACGCGTTCGTCGCCGTGAAGAGCGCTCTCGCCGATCGACCGGCCGATCCGCTGGTGCGCCGTCAGCTCGAGCTGCTCCACGACGCGTTCGTCCCGCACCAGGTGCCGGCGGACCTCCGCCGTCAGCTCGTCGAGCTGGAGACCGCGGTCGACTCCACGTTCAACTCGTTCCGGGGAGAGATCGACGGCCGCGCGCTGGCCGACAACGAGATCGCCGAGATCCTCCGGGGAAGCGACGACACGACCGAGCGCCAAGCCGCCTGGGAGGCATCGAAGCAGATCGGCGCCGAGGTGGCGGAACGGGTCCGCGAGCTGGCCCGGCTCCGCAACACGGCTGCGCGCGGGCTCGGGTACCGCGACCACTTCGCGCTCGCGCTGGCCACCGGCGAGCTCGACGAGACCCGTCTCTTCACCACCCTCGACGAGGTCGACCGCGCGACCCGGGAGCCGTTCGCCCGTTGGAAGACCGGCCTCGACCACACCCTCGCGGCGCGCTTCGGCTGCGAGGAAGACGAGCTCCGGCCCTGGCACTACGACGACGTCTTCTTCCAGGAGCCTCCCGCGAGCGGATCCGTCGACCTCGATCCCCTCTTCTCCAACGCCGACGTGCGCGCGCTCACGCTCCGCACCTACGACGGCCTCGGACTCGACGTGCGGCCCGTGCTCGACCGCAGCGACCTGCTGCCGCGCGACGGCAAGAGCCAGCACGCGTTCTGCATCGACGTCGACCGCGAGGGTGACGTCCGGGTGCTGGCCAACGTCGAGCCCAACGAGCGGTGGATGAGCACGATGCTCCACGAGTTCGGCCACGCGGTGTACGACTGCGAGGTCGACGCCGCGCTCCCGTGGCTGCTGCGCCGGGCCACACACCCGCTCACCACCGAAGGGATCGCGATGCTGTTCGGTCGGCTCCCCCGCGACCCCGATTGGCTCGGTGCGATCGCCGGCTGCGAGACGGCCGAGGTCGACGCGCTCCACCCACAGCTCCTCGAGGCGCGGCGGGCCGCACTCCTCGTGTTCGCGAGGTGGGTGCTTGTTGTGACCCATTTCGAGCGCGGCCTCTACGCCGACCCCAACGCCGACCACGACACCCGATGGTGGGAGCTCGTCGAACGCTTCCAGCTGCTCACCCATCCCGACGGGCGGCACGCGCCCGACTGGGCGGCCAAGATCCACCTCGCGTCGGCACCCGTCTACTACCAGAACTACCTGTACGGCGAGCTCTTCGCCTCACAACTCGACGCCACGCTCGCAACGCGGGCCGGCGGGCTCGTCGACCGCGTGACCGCGGGCCAATTCCTCGTCGACGAAGTATTCCGACCGGGATCGCTCGTGCGATGGGACCATCTCGTCGAGCAGGCCACGGGGGAGCCGCTCACCGCGTCCCACCTCGCGCGTCAGCTGTCGACCTAGGCTGGCCGCCGATGGACCTCGGGTTGAAGGGCCGAGCCGCGGTCGTCGCGGGCGGGACACGCGGCATCGGACGAGCCACGGCCGAGCTCCTCGCTCGCGAGGGCTGCCGGGTCGCGGTGCTCGCCCGGCACGAGCCCGAGCTGCGCGAGACGGAAGACGAGCTGGGCGCGCAGGGTGCCACCGACGCCATCGGGCTGCAGTGCGACCTGCTCGACACCGGCGAGGTCGAAGCCGCGTTCACGTTCCTCGAGGAACGCTGGGGTGAGCTCAACGCGCTCGTGCACGCCGTCGGTCCCGCGCACCTCGGCGGGCTCGACGATCTCACCGACAACGAGTGGCTCGACGCCTTCGACTCCGGCGTGGTCTCGATGGTGCGTTGCGTGCGGGCCGCGCTCCCACTGCTGCGCAAGGCCTCCTTCGGCCGGATCGTCAACATCGCCGCCACCGGCATCCGCCACCAGAGCCCGGGCCTCATCGGGTGGACCGCCGCGAAGGCGGCACTCGCGAGCGCGTCGAAGAACCTTGCCCGCGACCTCGCTACCGAGGGCATCCTCGTGAACACCGTGTGCCCGGGCATGGTGATGACGCCCGCGATCGAGGCCTACCTCGAGGACGCCGACCCGAAGGGGCTGCCCGAGGGCCCGCTCGAGGCTGCGTACGCCGCCATCGAGCGCGACTTCCACTCGCCCAACGACATCGGGCGCATCGGCCTCCCCGAGGAGGTGGGCGCGCTGGTGGTGTTCCTCTGCTCGGAGCCGGCCAGCTACGTGGTGGGCGCGACCATCCCCGTCGACGGCGGTAGCGACTTCTTCTGACTCGCCCCGTGCGCAGGTCGTTCGCTACGGTCGCCGCGCTACCTCAGGGGGACTACATGGAGTTCAACCTCGCCGACCTGTTCGAGCTGGTCGCCGACGCCGTGCCCGAGCGGGAGGCGCTCGTGTGCGCCGACCGCCGGCTCACGTTCCGCGAGGCCGACGAGCGGATCGACCGGCTTGCCCATCACCTCCAGTCGGTGGGGATCGGCGCCGGCGACCACGTCGCCCTCTTCCTCTACAACGGTGTCGAGTACCTCGAGGCCATGCTGGCCGCGTTCAAGATCCGCGCCGTGCCCATCAACGTCAACTACCGATACGTGGAGGAGGAGCTGCGCTACCTCCTCGACGACTCCGACTCGAAGGCCGTCATCTTCCACCGCGAGTTCGCGCCCAAGCTGATCTCGCTCCGCGGCGCGCTCCCGAAGCTGGGCGCGTTCGTGTTCGTCGACGACGACTCCGACACCGACGTCACCCCGCTCGGCGCCGTGGAGTACGAAGCGGCGATCACAGCAGCTCCACCCGGCCGCGACTTCGGGCCCCGCTCCGCCGACGACCTCTACATCCTCTACACGGGCGGCACCACGGGGATGCCGAAAGGCGTCATGTGGCGCCACGAGGACGCCTTCTTCGGCGCCTTCCTCGCCGGGGGCGCCGCCGAGATCACGCAGCCCGAAGAGCTGGCCAAACATGCGTCGGAGAGTCGCACCCGGTGCCTGCCCGCCTGCCCGTTCATGCACGGCACCGCGCACTGGATGGCCTTCAGCACGCTCTACGGTGGGGGCGCGGTGGTCATCTCCCCCGAGCGCCACTTCGACCCGGTGCACTTCTGGGAGCTGGTCGCGCGCGAGCAGGTCAACTTCCTCGTGATCGTCGGCGATGCGTTCGCCCGGCCCCTCGTGGAGGCGCTCGACGGGCTCGACCCGTCCGTCGATGTGTCGGGCTGCTCGGTGATCCTGTCGGGCGGCGCGGTCCTCTCGCCGACCGTGAAGGCTGCGCTGGCGGCCAAGCTCCCGGGCAGTCTCATCGTCGACGGCTACGGCGCGTCCGAGACGGGCGGCCAGGGACAGTCGATCACCGTGGCCGGCTCCGAGGTGAGCCCCGCGCCGCGGTTCGCCGTCAACGAGGAGACCACCGTCCTCGACGGCGATCTCCGGCCCGCCGCGCCCGGGGTCGTGGGCATGCTGGCCCGCCGGGGCCGCATCCCGCTCGGCTACTACAAGGACACCGAGAAGAGCGCGGCCACGTTCCCGGAGGTCGACGGCGTGCGCTGGTCGGTCCCGGGCGATCACGCCCGCATCGAAGACGACGGCACCATCACGCTGCTCGGGCGGGGCTCGGTGTCGATCAACACCGGCGGCGAGAAGGTCTACCCCGAGGAGGTCGAGGCCGTGCTGAAGGGCCATCCCGCGGTGTTCGACGCGGTGGTCGTCGGAGTGCCCGACGAGCGGTGGGGCGAGCGGGTGGTCGCGCTGGTGCAGCCCCGTGAGGGAATGCAGCCGGGCTTCGACGAGCTCGACGCCCACGTGCGCGCGCATCTCGCGGGCTACAAGGCGCCACGCGACGTGGTCCTCATCGACAGCATCGTGCGATCGCCGTCCGGGAAGCCCGACTATCGCTGGGGCAAGGCCACCGCGACGGAACGCCTAGCCTCGCGGTCGTGAACCGCCTCGCCGAGGAGACCAGCCCCTACCTCCGCCAGCACGCGGGCAATCCGGTCGACTGGTACCCCTGGAGCGACGAGGCATTCGAACGAGCGCGGGCGGAGGACAAGCCCGTCTTGCTCTCCGTGGGCTACTCGGCCTGCCACTGGTGCCACGTGATGGCGCACGAGTCGTTCGAGGACCCGGCCGTGGCCGAGGTGATGAACCGGCTCTTCGTCAACGTGAAGGTCGACCGCGAGGAGCGGCCCGACGTCGACTCCATCTACATGAGCGCGGTGCAGGCCATGACCGGCCATGGTGGCTGGCCGATGACCGTATTCCTCGCCCCCGACGCCCGCCCGTTCTACGGCGGCACCTACTTCCCCAAGGACGACCGCCAGGGCATGCCCGGCTTCATGCGCGTGATGGAGGCGGTCGACGACGCGTGGCACACCCGGCGCGACGATCTGCTCGAGCAGGCGGGGAAGCTCGAGCAGATGCTGACGCGGGCCTCCTTGGCCGAGGTCGAGGCGTCGGCCACCCACGCCGCGCTCTCGGCCGACGTCCTCGACCGGGCCTACGCGGGCATCCGAGCCCAGTTCGATCCACAGTTCGGCGGCTTCGGGCGCGCGCCAAAGTTCCCGCAGGCCATGACCCTCGACTTCCTGTTGCGCGCGTCCGTGCACGACCACTCGGCCGAGACGCTCGAGATGGTCACCACCACGCTCGACGCCATGGCCGCGGGCGGCATGTACGACCAGGCCGGCGGAGGCTTCCATCGCTACTCCGTCGACAACTTCTGGCTCGTCCCGCACTTCGAGAAGATGCTCTACGACCAGGCTCTGCTCGCGGGCGCGTACCTGCGCGGCTTCCTGGTGACCGGTGAGCCCCGCTACCGCCGGGTGGCGGAAGAGACGATCGGCTACGTGTTGCGCGACCTCCGTCAGCCCGAGGGCGGCTTCTCCTCGGCCGAGGACGCCGACTCCGAGGGCGTCGAAGGCAGGTTCTACGTGTGGCAGCGGGACGAGATCGAGAACGTGTGCGGCGGCGACGCCGCCGAGGTGATCCGCTACTTCGGGGTCACGAAGGGCGGCAACTTCGAGGGCGCCAACATCCTGCACGTGGTCGACCGGCGCGAGGACCGTCCGGACGCGATCGCGCGCTCGCTCCCGCGTCTGTTCGCCCGCCGTGAGGGCAGAGTGCGTCCCGCCCTCGACGACAAGGTGCTGCTCGCCTGGAACGCGCTCTTCGTCCGTTCACTGGCCGAGGCCGCGGCCGCGCTCGAGCGTGACGACTGGATGGACGCGGCCCGGGCCAACGTTCGGTTCCTGCTCGCCGCGCTGCGTCGCGACGACGGCCGGCTCCTGCGCTCGTGGCAGGGCGGGCGGGCCCGCCATCTCGCCTACGCCGAGGACTACGCCGCGCTGCTCGAGGCGCTGGTGACCATGGCCGAGGTCGACGACGTGGCCTGGCTCGCCGAGGCCCGCACCGTGGCCGACGACCTGCTCCGGCTCTTCGGCGACCCCGGGAGCGGCGGCGTCTACACCACCGGCGCCGACGCCGAGGCCCTCATCGTGCGCCCCAAGGACCTCTTCGACCACGCGGTCCCGGCCGCGAACTCGCTCGCCTGCCGCGGGCTCCTGCGGCTCGTCGCGCTCACCGGCGACGCGCGCTACGAGGAGCCGGCGCTCGCGATGCTCGGCCTCCTGAGCGAGACGATGGCCGAGCATCCCTCCGGCTTCGCCTACCTGCTCGACGCGCTCGAATGGGCCGTCACGCCTCCCATCGAGGTCGCGCTCGTCGGCGACAGCGCGGCATTGCGGCGCGAGGTGCTGGGGCGGCTGCTCCCGGTGTCGGTCACGGTCACAGCGAAGGCCGGCGGCGATGGCGGCGCCGAGCTCACACCGTTGCTCGCGGGTCGCGAACCCGTCGACGGGAAGGCCACGGCGTTCGTGTGCGAGGGCTTCGCCTGCCGCCAACCCGTCACCGACCCCGCCGCCCTGCGCGAGCAGCTCGATGTCGCGCTGGCGACCCGCCGCGCCTGACGACGACAGCAGGGATGCCGGACCTCAGTGGGGGTGGGCGAGGCCGTTGGCCAGCTTCTCGGCGCCGGCCCAGCCGAAGGCGATGACGGCGTCGCCCCGTGACGGGTCGACCTCGCTCAGCAGCTCGACCACCGCGGCCTTGGCGCCGGCCTTCACGCTGCTCGCGTCGAGGATGCCGACGGCGGTGCCGGCGCCCCGGAGGCGGAACGAGCGGTCGTCGTACTCGCCGTCGCAGCCGAAGCGACGGGCGAGCCGGCGGCCCCACGCCCGCTCCTCGCCGGTTGGCGAGTAGCCGGGGCGAGGCACAACGTCGTCGAGGCCGCCGAAGAGCGCGTACGCGGCCGGGTGCGCGACGCGGCCCGCCACGAGCACGTCCTCGTCGGGGAAGGAGATGGCAGCCCGCCGGTACAGCTCGCTCGCGACCGCCCGCACCGCGGGACCGGCCTGGCGGCTGCGGCGCACGGCGCCGATCCCCCACAGGATGCAGGGCGTGCCGCCCACCCGCTCGAGCGATCCGAAGAGGAAGCCGTGGAGCTCGCCTTCGGCCTTGCTCAGCGCGACGAGCGAGAACTGCTCGACCTGCGCGTCGAGCTCGCTGTCGCCGAGCACGAGTCCGATCGAGGCGAGGAGCTGGCCGAGCTCGTCGAGCTCGGCCGGCTTGAGCGAGACGGAATCACGGGACTCGACATCCATCGCCCGGCCATTCTTGCCGACGGCCGGGCCATCTGACCAGTCCGCTTCCGGGGGCACCCGCCCGGCTCAGATCTGGCCGCCTCAGATCTGGCGGGCCTTCGTCATGTCCCAGTAGGCCGCGAGCTCGGCGATTGACCCGTCGTCGGCGACGCGGAACACGTCGACCGCGTCCATCGCCACGCCGGCCTCGCCGGTACGGGCAAGCACCGTGAACACCATGGCCGCCCCGTCGCCGGCCACGTGGACGTGGTGGACGTCGAGCGTCAGCGTCTCGGAGAGCTGGTGCACGCCGTCCCAGAACGCGCCTCGGGCCTCGACCCCGACATGCGCGGGCGTGCCGACGGGGTCGACGATCACGCCGTCGGCCGCGAACGCGTCGAGGAACCTCTGGCGGTCGTCGCGGTTGTAGGCATCGACGTACGCGTCGACAGCCGCACGTACCTGCTCGGGCGTGGGCATCGGGGCCTCCTAGGCTCGCCGCGCAGGAGCGGCGAGCCTATCGGTGCCGCGGCCGCGGCTCCCAGTCTCTCTCCACGTGGGCACGCTTTCCCGCAGGGGGTACGGGTTTTGGCACCAACACGGCGCGGGCGCGGCGAGGGCCGGGTGCGCGGGTCGGCGGCCTTCGCGGCGGTCTCGCCGGGAGCGGCCGGCACGGCGAGGATGTCACGGCCGACGACGCGGACTGGTCCCGCAGCCGCCACACCTGCCGCGACCTGCCGGCGGGCCGCCCGCACCATTCCGGGCCCGCGATCGAGCATGCTCGGGGGATGGCCAGCCTGCACAGCTATCGGCTGCGGGCCCGGAACACCGCGGCCGCGTCGGCCAACAAGATCCACGACGACGCCATCGCTCATCGCTACGGGTTCCGTGGCGGTCTCGTTCCGGGCGTCGACGTGTACGCGTACATGACCCATCCCGTGGCCGAGGCGTGGGGTCGCGACTGGCTCGCGCGCGGCACGATGCGCGCCCACTTCTCGAAGCCCGTCTACGACGGCGCGGAGATCGTCGTGGAGGCCCGGGAGGCGCCCGATCCGGAAGGCGGCCCGACCGCCATGCTCCAGGTCCGGAGCGTCGACGGCGACGAGCTCGCGACCGGCCGAGCCGGTCTTCCGAACGAGGCGCCGCGGCTGTTCGACCCGCGCGACTACCCCCATCGCCCGCTGCCCGCGTATCTGCCGCCCGCGTCGCCCGTCACGCTCGCGGCCGGCACCGAGCTGGGCGCCGTGGACGCGGGCTTCCGCAGCGCCCGAGCCCCCGAGTACCTCGACGACGTGGGCGAGCACCTGGCGATCTACCGCGAGGCCGGGCTCGCCCACCCCGGCTACCTGCTCCGCAACGCCAACGCGGTGCTGGTCGTGAACGTCGCGCTGGGACCGTGGATCCACGTGTCGAGCGAGGCCGCGCACTTCGGGGTCGTCGGCGACGGTGACCGCGTCTCCACCCGGGGACGCGTCACCGGTGAGTGGGAGCGCAAGGGTCACCGATTCGTGGAGCTCGACGTGGTGGTGATCGCAGACGGCGACCGTCCGGTGATGCAGGTGCGCCACACCGCGATCTACCGGCCCCGCGCGCCCGACTCGTCGGTGGCTCCGTAGGCTCCGTTCGATCGTCTGGTGAACCCGACTCGCGGAGGGGACGAGGTAGCGTGTCCGTCCATGATGGGAGGAACGCGGGCGCGCGGATTCGCCCATCGCAGCTTCGTGATCCCGATCCTGGCCGTGGCCGCGGCGTTCGCCGCGTCGGGCACGGCGGCGAGCAGTGCACACGCCGCGTCGGCAAAGGACGGCGTGAAGCACCTGCACTTCAAGTTCGGCCCGGTGCAGATCCAGCCCGGCCAGAACAAGGTCCTCTACACAAGAGACGCCGTCCCGAAGCCGAAGGAGGACGGTTACGTCGTCCGGATCGCGCCCAACATCCGCAAGCTCGACGGCACCGTGCCGCCGGTCGACGTGATCCATCTCCACCACGGCGTCTGGATCAACGGGTCGCACACGGACGCGGCCGGCCATTGGCTCCCCGAGCGGTTCTTCGCGGTCGGCGAGGAGAAGACGATCACGCAGCTGCCTTCCGGCTACGGCTACGCGTACAAGGCGAGTGACTGGTGGATCATCAACTACATGATCCACGACCTCACGCCCGCGCCCTACAAGATCTGGATCACCTACGACATCGACTTCATCCCGGCGACGTCACCCGCGGCGAGGAACATCATCCCGGTCCGGCCGATCTGGCTCGACGTGCAGAACGGGGTCGGCACGTTCGACGTCATCAAGGGCTCGGGCACGAACGGCACGTTCACCTACCCGGACCAGGCGATCGACCCCTACCACGGCGGCCTACCCATGAACGAGTGGACGGTCGATCACGACGGGGGGCTCATTGCGACGGCCGGTCACCTCCATCCGGGCGGTCTGCACGACGACCTCTGGCTCGATCGTCCCGGCGCCGTGGCTCAACCGGGCTCGAGCGCGGTGAACGGCAAGCCGGGTGCCGCACACCTGTTCCAGTCGACCACGCACTACTGGGAGCCGGCCGGCGCGGTGAGCTGGGACGTCGGGGTGACGGCCACGCCGCCCGACTGGCGGGTGCAGGTCCACGCGGGCGACGTGGTGAGCCTCTCCTCGACCTACGACTCGAAGCGCGCGTCGTGGTACGAGTCGATGGGCCTCCTGGTGCTCTGGATGGCCGACGGCACCGGCGGCAAGGACCCGTTCGCCACCAAGGTCGACTACCCGGGTCACCTCACGCACGGTCGCCTTCCCGAGAACCGCCACCACGGCGGCAAGAAGGTGACGCTCGCCGACGCGACGAAGTTCGTACCGACGCCACTCTCGGGCCCCATCCCGATCGACAACTTCCTGTACCGCTTCGGCGACATGACCGGCAGGCCGCAGCTGCCACAGGTGAAGGCGGGCCAGTCGCTCACGTTCGCGAACGTCGACGCGCCCAAGGGCAACGGCATCTGGCACACGATCACCGCGTGCCGCGCGCCGTGCAATCGCGAGACGGGCATCGCCTATCCGCTGGCCGATGGGGACGTGCAGTTCGACTCCGGTGAGCTCGGCATCGCGGGCGTGCCCACCGCGGGACGGCTCACGTGGCAGACGCCCCCCGATCTGCCGACCGGCACCTACACGTACTTCTGTCGAATCCACCCGTTCATGCGCGGCGGGTTCCAGGTGGTGGCGGCCTCCTAGTGTTCGCCTCAGCTCAGTGCTTGGCGGACGCGCCGGCGCGTAGCTCGTAGAGGTCCAGCCCGAAGTCGTCATGGTCGCCGCTACGGCCCGTCAGGGAGTACAGGCGCTCCACGAACCGCCACGTCTCCGGCGATCGCTGCCGCAGCGTGCGACGGGAGAACTGGTCCACGAACAAGAAGCGAGGTCGGGTCCGGGCGGCAACACAAGACCTCGACAGACCCTCGGCTGGATGACACCATCCCAGGCGTTCGCCAACGCCGTTGCGATCACCGCCTGAGGACACACCGGCTCGGCGACGTTCGCGAGCGTGGCTGATCGGCACTTCGGGGACGAGGGCCGCTCATGCTTCGGAGCAGCCGCCTATTACAGGCCCGGGAACGCGTCCTCGAGGGAGGCGAGCACGTGCGCTGCGCCGGCCGCAAGTAGCTCGTCAGTCGAGTAGCGACCGGTGGCCACTCCGATCGAGACTGCACCGGCCTCTTTGGCGGCATCGACGTCGCGGGGTGTGTCACCGACAACGAAGACCTGGTCCGGGGTCAGCTTGTCATGCAGGCGCGCGGCCTTGGCGATGGCGAGGCTCGTGAGCTCGCCGCGATCGGCGGAGTCCGAGCCGTACGCGCCGAACAGAAAGAACCGGTTGAGGTTGGCAGGCATGAGCTTCGTACGCGCGGCGCCTTCCATCGCTCCGGATACCAGTCCGAGGATCACTCCGGCCTCGACGAGACGAGCGAGGATCTGCTCCGCACCGGCAAGGACCTCGTACTGCTCGGAGGTCCAGATGTCGTCGGCCAAGTGCAATAGGTACTGGGCATAGAGGCGGTCGAGCTCGTCGGCGTTCGGGTCTCGACCGAGCACACCTCGGAATGTCTCTCGCGCCACTTGCGGATCGGTCTCACCAGCCGAAGTGTGTTGGCCGATGTCGGCAGCGACGCCGTGCAGCTTCTCGAAGGCTGCGCTCCAACTTCGGGCGCCGGATCCGCCGGTATGGACCAGCGTCTCGTCCACGTCGAACAGCACCGCTACTGGCTTTGTCACCACAGCGCGGGACTGTGCTCGGTCACGAGTCTCATCGTGCCAACCTACCTCCGCGACGGTCCACCGCTCGGCTGACCCAAGCCACACAACCAACCTCGCGGCCGCAGCGCAAAGGCTGTGACTCGGACCCCGGTAGCGCGTTGTCGGTTGCCTGAGCCTGCGGGCTTGGGTCATGGTCGCTCTGATCCCCGGGGAGGGGCTGATGAGCGAGAAGCGCAAGTACCGGACCTTCACACCTGATCAGAAGCTCGAGATTGTCCTCGGCGGGATTCGTGGTGACCGCAGTGTGCGGGATGTGTGCCGCGAGTACGGGATCGCCGAGGCGCTCTACTACCAGTGGCGTGAGCGGCTGTTCGAGGGCGGCAAGGCGGCGTTGGCGTTGCCGAAGGACAAGAGTCCCGAGCGGATGGAGGTCGCTGAGTTGAAGAAGCGCGTCGCGCAGCTCGAGCACGCGCTGGGCAGGAAGGCCTACGAGCTGGAGGTCGCGGGGGAACTCTCGCGGGACTGGACGTGAGCGTCCGCGTGTCCAGAGCCCGCGCGGTGGTTGCCACCGGACGACGCCCCACGGTCGTGGCGCGTGTGGCGGGCATCTCTCGACAGGCGATCTACCGGCCGATCTCTCGACGTCCGGTTGCTGCCGGACCGGGTCGCCTTCGTTCGGGCGACGCCTCGATCGTCGAGGTCGCCAAGGCGAACCCGACCGACGGGACCCGCATGGTCGCCGAGCTCGCGAGTCGGGAGTTGGACCGGCCAGTGAACCGCAAGCGGGTGCAGCGGGTGATGCGCACCCATCGGCTCCTGCAGCCGACGCGTGGGAGCGGTCGGCGTCGCCGGCCGGGCTACTTCCGGGTGACACGACCCGACGAGCTGTGGCATATCGACATGACCAAGGTCTGGTGTGCGGCCCACGGCTGGGTCTACCTGCATGCCATCGTCGACTGCTGCACGCGTGAGATCGCCGGCTGGAACGTCGAGCTGCGTTGCCGCGACGACGAAGCCATCGCCTGTGTTGAACACGCCGTGCTCAACCGTGGTGTCCGTCCGGGTGAACTCACGCTCGGCTCGGACAACGGCAGCCAGTTCACCAGCCGGGACTTCCGCAAGCACCTGTCGGCCCGCGGCGTCGCGCATCGCCGTGGCGGCTACCGCGACCCCGAGAGTCAGGCGTTCATCGAGAGCTGGTTCGGGCAGTTCAAGAAGCGCTGCGCCTGGCGCGCCGAATGGGAGACCATCGAACAAGCACGCACCGAGATCGGCGCGTACATCCACGACTACCACCACCGACCCCACTCCGGGCTCGGTTACCACACCCCCACAGAAGTCGCCACCGCCTGGCGAGACGGAGGAGTCCTACAAACCGAAGCGACCTGAACCGACAACGAAAACCGGGTCCACGTCAGAGGGAGCACCGGGGATCAGCAAAGCTCTACTCGCCCAGCGTCTCGAGCTACTCGAACGGCACGGCATCCTGGTGAAGGAGGCAGGCGGCTCAGGGCAAAGTCGCTACGTCTACACGCTCACCGAGAAGGGACGAGAACTCAAGGCAGTCACCGACGCGATGGGATCGTGGGGGGCGCGCTGGCTCGAAATGGAGCCGCAGCACGTCGACGCCGCGTACGTGTTGTGGGCAACATGCAAGCTCGTCGACGTCGACCGCCTGCCCAAGAGAGGCCTCGTCGTTCGCGTCGACCTCGCAGACCGGCCTGCGGAACCGTTCTGGATGCTCCTGCGACAACCGCACCCGGAAATGTGCTCGAGCTACCTGGGCTGGGTCGAGGATCTCAACGTCCACACCGACAGCGAGACGCTTGCTCACTGGCACCTCCGGCACATCAGCTACGAACAAGCGGTGCTCTCAGGGCAGCTCCAGATCGACGGCCCTCCTTCATTCGTGAAGGCCTTCCTCCGTTGCCTCCGGCCAAGCCCATTCGCCGGAACCCAACCGCTGTCCACGGAGAAGTAAGCGGCGACGGATCCTTCTGGGATCGCGCGGTCGAGATTCCCAATCGCGGAACGCCGTGGTAGGTGTCCCATAACGCCAAGAGCAAGATGCGGTTATAGATATCCCATACCGCCGGGTCCGAGCACAGACGACTCCGCATCGGCGATCATCGTGGGTCATCCGAGAACCTGCGAGGCGATGATGGCGACGTTCGCGACTTCTGACGGGATCGAGATCCGTTTCGAGACGCGGGGTGCTGGGCCGGTGGTGTATGTCTTTCACGGCGGTCCGAGCAATGTATGCGACACCCTTATCGCTGACCTTGCCCGGCTGGAGGACTCGTTCACGTTGGTCTTCCACGATTACCGGGGTAGTGGGAGGTCGGCCGCGGCTCCGGCGGCCACGTACCGCTTCGATCGTGTGGCCGACGATGTCGACGAGCTCCGCCGGCACCTCGGACACGACTCGATCTCGGTGTTGGCCCATTCGATGGGCGGCTTCGTTGCGCTGCACTATGCGCTGCGACACGCGGACAGGTGCGACCGTCTGGCCCTCGTCGGCACCACACCCTGTGGCAACGCCAAGACCATGGCGATTCCCGTCCTGCGCGCGCTCGGACCTCTGCGGACAGCCAAGGTGCTGCTGGTTGGCGTCCGTTTCGCGGCCTTGTGGAGTTGGCGATCGCCCAGCCCGCCGCGCACCCGAGCGATGTACGCAGTTGCAGGTGTGACGCAAGAGGCCAAGCCCGAGCTGCGCGCCCGAGTCGCGGCCGCCCATCCCGAGCTGCCGGTCGACAACGACAACGCCCCGCACCTGATGAAAGCGATGAGCCATCTCGACCTGCGAGCCGACCTTGCCAGCATCAGTTGTCCAGTCCTCATTGCCTACGGGTCGCGAGACGCCGCCATGGTCGCTGGCGGCCAGATGCTGGCCGCCAGCTTGCAGCAGGCTGACGTTCGCGTCTTCGATGACGTCGGCCACGAACCGTTCATCGAAGCACCGGACGCCACCTTCTCCGTGCTGCGCAAGTTCCTCAGTGGTTGACCGCGCCGCCTGTCCCTGATCGCCGGGAAGGTGCACGGGCACACCGAGGTGACGAACCTCACCAGTCGCTAGGACATCCAGTCGACAGGCCGGGTGCGGCCCGAGCCAGGGTGGCGATGATTCTCGAACGGTGCAACCATCAGTAGGCGAAGGGCCGGGATCGCCGACGACAGGAGAAGCCGTGCCCCGGATCACCCCCAACCTCTGGTTCGACACCGAAAGCCAGGAGGCCGCCGAGTTCTACGTCTCGGTGTTCCCGAACTCGGAGATCACGAACGTCACCCATTACGGCGAGGCTGGTCCGGGACCGGCCGGCACCGGGCTGACCGTCGACTTCGTGCTCGACGGGCAGGAGTACACCGCCATCAACGGCGGCCCGCAGTTCACGTTCGACGAGGCGATCTCCCTGCTGATCAACTGCGCGGACCAGGACGAGGTCGACTACTACTGGACCAAGCTCTCCGAGGGTGGCGAGGAGGGGCCGTGCGGATGGCTCAAGGACCGGTATGGCCTGTCCTGGCAGGTCTGCCCGGTAGGCATGGGCGAGCTGCTGAACGACCCTGACCAGCGACGCGCCCAGCGGGCCATGCGGGCCATGCTGGGCATGAAGAAGATCGACGTGGCCGCACTCTACGCGGCCGCCGATCAGGCCTAGCTGCGACCGGCCTGAGCGGACTCTGGAACCTCAGGTCAGTGCGTCCCCTATCGCCGGTGGTGGGATGGGTGGTGCTTGACGCGTGTGGAAGGGGCTCTCGCGGCTGTCGTCAGTTGCCCGGACCGGTAGCAGCTCGGGGCGGAGTCTTCTCAGCGCTCCCCGAGCCCCCCGGTCAGGGTCCGAGTGCCCACAGGAGACGGTAGTAGCGAGTTCTCTCGGCGTCGTCTCCGATGCCGTATGCCTTCCGAAGCGTTTCCTGCAGTCCAGGTCCGTAGTTCCAGATGGTCGACCATGTTGCAACGGCAAGGTCCGCCCACCGGTCGGCGACTCCGAGCACACCCACGTCGACGTGACCAACGCAGTTCCCGTCGTCGCCGATCAGGGTGTTTGGAGCGCACGCGTCGCCATGGCAGACGACCATCCGATCGACCCCTGGGGGATCGTTCAGGACATCGAATGCCTGGCGAAGGGTCAATCCCGGGAAGTCCGAGCTCCAACCGGTGGGTTCTCGTCGACCCGCGTGAGCTTCCGCGATGATCTGAGCGAGCCGGTCTTGCACGCTCCACGTGAAAGGGCATCCCTCCACCGGAAGCGCGTCGTGCATCTCCCGCAGCCCTCGCCCGATCGCCGTCACCGCTGAGACAGGATCCGCCTTCCACCGATCCGACACCGCGTTCTCGCCTGGCAACGCAGTGGTCGCGAGCCACGAACCGTCATCGTCGTGTCCGCTATCCAAGATCCGCGCCACGGTGGTGAACCCCACGGCCCATCGCAGCCTCGACTCCTCTGCGCGCAGGTCGATGCCTGAGCCGGCGGGTACCCACTTGACGTAGCGGCCAGGGTCGCCTGCGATGGCGAAGGTAAGCCCGCCCAGTTCGTTCTGCCACACCACCCTGAACGGCTGACCTCCCGCCAGCATCCGTACGCACGCCGGCACGCTGACATCGTGCTGGGGAGGTCCGGCCACCATGCCGCCATCTTCGCATCGCCGGCATCTCGACCGCGGCGAGGTACGCCCCTGCGCCCTCACATCTCGATCGGCATGCCGCGCCCAGAACCCAGCGGCCGGTGTCCCAGAACGCCGGGTCGGCGACGTTGATCTGAGCGCAGACCTGTGCCACTCGTGGCGTTCTGTCTGCTGTGGAAAGATCGGGGTGCGCGCAAAAGGGGAGGCGATGGCGAGTTCACGGCGTGGCGAGGTCCGAATCCACGTCGACGCCCAACCGGACATGGTGTGGTCGCTCCTGGCTGACCTTGAGCGTATGGGCGAATGGAGTCCCGAGTGTTACCGCGTGCGATGGCTCGAGGGGGCGAAGTCGCCGGCGACGGCGGGAGCTCGCTTCAAGGGGTCCAACAGGTTCGGCTGGCTCCGCTGGTCCATGACCTGCGAGGTTAAGGCGGCAGATCCCGGCCGAGAGCTGGCGTTTTCCACGGTCCGAGGAGAGCGGGAGTGTGTTCGTTGGCGCTACCAGCTAGAGCCGGCGAACGGTGGCACCGACATCACCGAGTCGTTCGAGGTCGTGTGGCTGCCCCTCGACGCCCGGATCGGCGAGGACTTCCTGATGCGCGACCGGGACCGCCGCCGCGAACAGGGCATGCGCGCCACCCTCGAACGGATCAAGGCCATCGCCGAAGCCGGGGAGCCGTCCGGAGCCGATCCGAGCTCCTGACAACTACCTCTCGTTCACGGCGCAGACCTGCCACACGCCTGGGACCCCTTTGAGGGAGTGGGTGCCGCGGTCGAGGAAGACGATGCCTGAGCCAGCCACGAGATCGGGCACCGTCCTGGAGACGAGAATCTCATTTGGTTGAGCGAGCGCAGCCACGCGGGCGGCGATGTGGACGGCGATCCCGCCGACGTCTGCTCCTCTTAGCTCGACCTCGCCTGTGTGCAGGCCCACCCGGGCCTCGAGTCCGAGCCGTTGGGCCCCGTCCCGGATCGCACAGCCCGCATGGATCGCCCGGGCCGGGCCGTCGAAGGTCGCGAGGAACCCGTCGCCCAGCGTCTTGACCTCCCGTCCCCGGAAGCGCTCGAGCTGGCGGCGGACCATCTCGTCGTGGGCGTCGAGCAGCTCTCGCCACCGATGGTCCCCAAGCGCGGCAGCCTTCTCGGTCGAGCCTGCGATGTCGGTGAAGAGCAAGGTCGCCAGCACCCGGTCTGGCTCGGGAGCTTCCCTGACGCCGGTGAGAAAGGCGCGAGTTTCTTCCACGAACACGGTCATGTCGCCGGCAGGGCGTGGCTCGTCTCCCCCCGTCTCCACGTAGCGGGCGCCGGGGATGCGCTCGGCCAGGTAATGACCGGCCGCCGCCACGTCTGCCTCCGGGGAGCCATGGTGGCGGATGCGGACAGCCTCCGCCGGCTCGCGGTGCACGAGCACCAAGGTGGGGACTCGGACGGCCGGGAGCACGTCGCGGATGTCGATCTCGGCCCCCTGGCGGAGCAGGGCCTCGTAGGTGCCCGGGCTGGCAGCCTGGCGCTGGTAGCGCGCCCAGCGCTGTTGTTCGAGGGAGGCGTCTGGCGCCGCCACCCCCCAGCTTGATGTCAGCTGGTCGACCAGGCTCTCGAACTCGTTGGGATCGATCCCCCAAGGGTGGTCTGGGCCCCGGTGGATCCGGGCCCAGGCGTTGGCTGTGACCAGCGCACGCGTCCGCTCGGGGTAGGTAGCCGCGAACAGCGCCGCGACCCAGGCCCCGCCTTCGTAGCCGAGGAGCGCAGGGCGCTCGGCCCCGACGGCGTCCAGGACCGCCCGCAGGTCGTCCATGTGCTGCTCGAGGGTCGGGAGCGCTCTCAAAGGGACCGGGTCGGACAGCCCAGTGCCACGCTGGTCGTAGAGAATGAGACGGCCGAAGGAAGCGAGCGCCTCGAGGGAACGAGCGATGGCCGGCTGGTCCCACATCGCCTCCACGTGGGTGATCCAAGTCGGCACCAACGCCAGATCGAGCGGGCCGCCGCCCACAACTTGGTAGGCGACGTGAGCCTCGCCGCTCTTCACATACCGAGTCTCGGGCGTGTCGGCCATGCCACTAGTCTGCTCGGCGTTCAGGCCCGTCGCATCGGTCCGCCGAAGAACCGACTCTCTGGCGACGAGAAGAGCGCGCACCGCGAGAGCCCCCTAACAAACAAGCTAACTAATGCCTATCATGCGCTCGTCCACACCACGGCCGGACGTCACATAACGACGGCGCTCTCCGCCTCGCGAAGCGCCCCCGAACGCCGGCACTGTGACCAAGCCGCCTCGTGGGTGGGAGTTAGCGTCGAGGGCCAGGTGGTGGACGCGACCGCTCAAGCCCTCTCGGTCGCGGTACTAGCTGTTGGTTCGTGGCGGGTCCCAGCGGTCTGCCGGAATCGTCGCCGGGCGACGCTGGACTCCGGCGCGACCCATGAGACGCGGGTCGATCGCGCCGCTGTCGATCACCTGGTTGCCGCGATACGTGAGGTGAGCGGGATATGACACGCCCAGTGCGGTATAGGGGCACACGTTGAAGAAGCCTTGCTTCGAGTAGGGCGCGAAGCCGAGGAGCGCCCGGTATGCCGCGCTGTACCCGGCGACGTCCTGTTGGAAGGGATCCTGGAGCCAGTGATTTCCGACGTACCGGATGTCCCCGTAGGTCACGCAGCCGCCGAGGTCGCTGCCGTAGTGCTGGGTGTTGGCGACGCTCAGCGCAGCTGAGTACGGCAGCGGGTCTCCTGCTGGCGGTGGCGGTCCGAAGTCGACGAAACCGACGGGGTTGTTGAGCGAGATGTTGTCCTGGACGGTGATGAAGCGGCTCCCGCCGTCGGTGTAGAAGGTGTTTCCACCACCGGCCGGCCGCTTGTTGGTGGCGACGTTGCCTTCGATGCGCAGACCGTGTGCGAACGACGGGCCCTGCTGGCCGGTCGTGTAGATCGCGCCGCCGTCCCAGAGCGAGTTCAGGAAGCGGTCGATGCGGTTCTCACGCACGACACTGTCGCGGTTCGGGGTGAGCGTGCGGTAGGACCCCCACTGTCCGGACTTCGCGCCGGGGAGGCCCGGGAAGCTGCCTGGATCGAGAAGGCCCCAACCCCACCCCATCGCGATCCCGGTCCAGGGCACGTCGACGATCGTGTTGTGCGTGATGGTGGTGTGCCGGGTGAAGCCCGCGTAGATCCCGGCAGCGTCGACGTACTCCGTCGCAACGTGTTCCACCAGGTTGTCCGTGATCACGTTGTCACGTGTCACCTGGGTCGGTTGCTTCGGATGGGCATCGACGGGCGAGATGCCGCCGAGCTGCAGCGCCGCGGACGATGTGTCCGTGAACAGGTTGCCCTCGATCCGATTGCTCTGACTTCCCGTGCCGAGCGCGAGGCCGACCGCGCCGAGGTGCTCGAAGATGTTGCCGGTGAAGGTCACGCGTCGGGCGTACCGGAACTGCACGTTGCCGGGAGTCGGTGTGTCGTGCCGGTCGTGCCCAATCGTGTTGGCCGGGTGGCCCGTGCCGGTGAGGCGGAACCCGCTCTGGTCCGAGACGTATCCGTCGCCGGTGCTCGGGCCCCACCACGTCGCGCCCGTGAATGTGAGTCCTTCGAACCGGAGGTTGGTGACGGGCGCGGCGATCCGACCTTGACCCTCGACGAGAGTCTCGAGGCGCGGGAGCTCGACGTCGGCGCGACTCATCACCTCACCGGGCCGCGGCCGGTAGTACAAGAAACTGGTGGCGTCATCGAGGTACCACTCGCCGGCCGTGTCCAAGAACTGCAGCGCGTTCTCGAATCGGGTGACCTGCCAGAAGCTCCAGACCCCCGGCGCATTGGTCTTTGCATCGCGAAAGACGTTCGCGTTGTTCCACGCCGGTTGCTGCATGGAGATGAGTCCGGTTCCCGCCGGGCTCACCGGTGGCGTGATCGACTGAACGGGAACGCTCATCATCCGCCACTGGGTCGTGATCACCGCCCGCACCGCGCTCGGGTTGGTCCAAGTCGACGGATCGCGCCAGGCGGCCGGATTCAGATCGGTGAGTTTGTACTGGATGCCGCTGTCGGCACCGGTGGACCAGTGAGGAAGAACGCCCGCCGGATACGGAGTCGTCTGGGCCACGGTCGCTCGTTGCCCGTTCACATACAGCTGGCGGGTCCGGACGTGGCCGACCGGGGCCCGCCAAATGTCGACGGTCGCGTCGTAGACCGACCACGACGCCCCGGGCACCGAGCGTGCCCCCGATATCACCGGGTGTTCGCCCGGCGCGGCACGGTAGATCACATCGTGGCCGCCGCGACCCGAGTCCTGCGGCCCCAGGGTGAACGTGTGATCGAGGCGGTAGGTGCCGCCGCGCAGGTTGACCAACACGTCGCCGCGCGATCTGGCGGTCGCGGTGCGAACCGCGTCGCGGGCACGGTCCAGGGTGCGAAATGGCGCCTGCTTGGTCCCCCTCGCCGAGTCGTGTCCGTCCGGCGCAACCCAGAAGCTCGTCAGGCGCGTGGCGGTCGTTGCAGGCGTTTCGGTGGAACATGCGGCGAGCGACCCGAGCGTAAGTACAGAAGTGATCCCGACCGCGAACGCGAGGCTGTGCTTCATGGGTTCTCGAATCGACTGAGCACGCGGTGCGACGGCACCGAGGTGCACGGGTTGGCCGGCGGTGACGCTAGGCCCGTGCGCATGGTCCGCCGCCGACTTCAAGGACGTTTCGCCCGCCTGCTGTGCTCATCGTGTAGTCCCGTACGAAAGTCCATGCCGAAACTACCAGCGCACCGCGAGGACGATGATCGCCGGCGGGAACCGGGACCCGGAGAAGGCCGAACTCGAGATCGCGGGTACTAGACGAGAACGGCGAGGCATCAGTCCGCCACCCTCACCGCCCGGCCCGATGATGCGCCAATGCAACAGTGCCCGTTGGCCTGCATCGACGCGTATCTGGCATGGATGTTGGATCGTGTCCCCTACCGCCGGGTCCGTGACATGTACGTCCTGCCATCGCGGCGGCACATCGAGTGAGGGGACCCCGTTCGGTGGTCCGGCTGTCATGAGAGTGCTGGTTGGTGTTCGGTGATCCACGCGGCGCGGGTCTCGGTGGGGGTGAGCCCGCCGAGCGCGCCGTGAGACCGGTAGGTGTTGTACTCGACATCTTCCCAGCGCGGCATCGAGCGCCGCATGAGGACTGCTGGAACCCGGACCATGCCGCTTCCTGTCGCAAACCACCGCGTCAGCGCGAGGTGATCACTCCCATTGAGGGGCTGATGAATACCGCAGGCGCACGTGGGGCGGCCTGGTTCAAGTCGAAGAGGTTTCGGAGGTCGCCGGATGTGGGAGTACCCGGCGGGTTCTGGCCGCCGCCGGCGTTCACGCCGGAGAGCGACTCGAACGCTCCGCCGCCGAGGCCGCCTACTCCCCAGTTCTCCTGGATGAACTTGATCACCGAACTCTGGTCGATGAAGGAGTGGTCGATGAAGTTACGCTTCGCCCACGGGGAGATAACGACGAACGGCAGGCGCGCACCCGGGCCACAGCGGTCCTGATCGCCTGCTAGGGGCGACCTGAGCGCGGGCGCTGCGCCAGGCGTGCCGCACGCGCTGCCGGTTGTCTTGCCCGAAGAGTTCATAAAGTCGTACTGGGCGTCCGCGGACGGGTTGACGACCCCGTGGAACGCGTGGTCGTACCAGCCGTCGGAGTCGTCGTAGGTGATCACGATCGCGGTACTCGGCCAGGCCTTGGAGTGCTCGATCGCGTTCACGGTGCCAGCGAGCCAGGTCTGTTCGTCGATCGGGTCGGAATCCTTGAGACCAGAGTGGCCATCCTGGTACCCAGGGGCCTTGACGAAGCTGACCGCGGGGAGCACGTTGCTCTGCAGCGCTTCGAAGAGGCTACTGGTGTCGTATTGGTGGTTGATCCCGAGCGTGTCGTTGTGACCGATCTGGCTCGGCGAAGTGGGCGTAACGTGATGCGGATTAGCGGTCGTCGGAAAGTACTGGAACGGCTCGTGGTGGGCGACGTAGTCCGGGGCGTCGTTGCCCGCGATATTGCGGTGCTTTGACCCACAGACGGCCGGCTTGCCGTTGGTCGCGGGCGTCGTGGGGGCGAAGCCGCCCTGGAACCAACCCCACGTGATGTTCTTTGCGCTGAGCACGTCTCCGATTGTCAGGGGCCCACCACCACCGCCGGCCGAGCTCGAGAAGCGCACCTGGGTCGCGACTGGGCTCGAGCAATCGTCGCCAAGCGGGTCGGCGTCGCCGACGACCGTGTTGTTCGTCGTCGAGTAGTAGTCCTTCGCCGTGCACTTCTTCTCCACGCTCTTCGGAGCCGTCGAGCACGTCCCACCGGCGCCGTTGTCGGCCACGACGTTCGTCGAGAGCGGATGTGATCCGTTGCTCGTCTGACCGGCGATCAGGTTCATCGCGCCCCGAGTCGACCCCCCGAAGGCTGCCTGCCAGAAGTTGTCGCTCATCGCGAAGTGGTTGGCGAGATTCCATAGGCCGGTGACAGTGTTGCCGTCGACGTATGACATCGCCTCGGCGGCCGGGTCCTTGCTCGTGGGCGGAAGCCAGATGCAGCCCGAGCTTCCTCGAACCCCGTCGGCGGCGATGAACTTGTCCATAGCCGCTGCGGTCCCAGTCGAGTTGCCGTCGAAGGCGATCTGCACGGTGCTGTACTTGTTGTTCTCATAACAGGTCATGGCCTGGCTGCGATCAAGTCGATAAGGGTTGACGGTTTCGCCGAGGTTGTCCCTGTTTGGGTTCGCGGTCAGCAGTCCCGGGTTTGAGAGGTAGTTGTTCGGCGTCTGGGTACCCGGCAGCGCGTTGAAGGCGGGCTCGCCCGGCGGATTGGCGGCCTGCGGATAGGTGCCGAAGTAATGGTCGAAGGAGATGTTCTCCTGGAAGAGCACGACGATGTGCTGGATGGGCGTGCGGGGGGCACTCACCCCACGCTCACTACTGCAGCCAGCGGTGCCCAGCACGATTCCGGCGGCTAGGAGAACTCCGGCCGCCCTGATGATCGGATGGGCTGGACCTCTGTCGAGCATCACGTTGCCTTCCAGCAATGTCGGCGCACGTCGCTGATCGTATCCCGTTGTTCGGTCCAGTCCTTATGAGAGTGCTGGCTCGTGTTGATGGTCGGTCCGCCATGTGCGCGCGAAGGCCGCTGGGGTCTGGTAGCCGAGCGACATGTGCGGGCGGTAGTGGTTGTATTCGAGAGGGACTGCCTCCAAATCAGTCACGCCTCGCCCGCGGCGTGGCGCACGTAGAGCTCTTCTCCTCGTTGCCTCGTTCTATGAGTACCCTGCCCGTCGATGCGGGCACTGTTCACCAGCCAGGCAGCCACGGGTCACCTCCACTCGCTCCTCCCGGTGGCGGCGGCTCTGACCGCAGCCGGCCACGAGGTCGCCTTCTGCTCGTCACCCTCATTCCGCGCCGAGGTGGAGCCATGGGGCTTCACGTACTTCGGCATCGGACCCGAGCCCGAAGAGATCAGAGCCGACCTACCTGAACGGCCCCCGCCGGGGCCCGAATCTTACCGGTGGGCCCAGCGCTACTACTTTGCCGGTGCCAGTGCCCAACAACGCTTTCCTGATCTTCTCGCCCTGGCCGGTGACTGGCGGCCCCAGGTCATCGTCCGAGAGAACTCCGAGTATGCGGAATGTCTGGTGGCCGAAACCCTTGGGCTCCCCCACGCGTCGGTGGCGACCGGCGCGTGGGCGGCCCATTCGTTCCTGAAGCCAGTCCTGGCTGATCCGCTTGCCCATCGCCGAGCCGAGGTCGGGCTTTCACCCGACCCGGACATGGAGATGATGTTCCGCTACCTGCATCTGTGTTTCATGCCTCCGCGCTTCGACGGCCCGGACGCCGTGTTCCCGCCCACGGCGCACTTCCTGCGTCACGACAATCCGCAGCGCTCAGACGAGCCCCTGCCGTCCTGGGTCGATGGGCTGGACGACCGTCCTCTGGTGCTCGCCAGCCTGGGAACCGTCGCCCACCAAACGCCGGGTCTCCTCGAAGCCATCCTGGCCGGCTTGAGCGAGGGGGGCGTGAACCTCATCCTCGCCAGCGGTCGGGGGCATGACCCGGCCCGCTTCGGGCCCCAACCGTCCCACGTGCACATCGAGCCCTACGTCCCCCAAAGGTTGCTTCTGCCCCGATGCGACCTGTTCATCACCCACGGTGGGTTCAACAGCGCCAAGGAGGCGCTCAGCCTCGGCGTCCCGCTGGTCGTCATCCCGATCGGCGCTGACCAGTTCTATTGTGCCGAGCGGTGCGCGGCCCTCGGGGTGGCCCAAGTCATCGACCCTGACCACCGCAGTCCGGAGTCCATCGCCCGCGCCGCCGGGGCCGTGCTCGGAGACCCCCGCCATCGGACCAGCGCGGCTCAGGTCCAGGCCGAGATGGCGGCCTTACCCGGGCCTCAGCATGCCGTCGAGCTTCTGGAGCAACTCGTTACATTGCGCAGGCCGCTCAACAAGTCGTGAGGATCGGGCCGACCGCCCTTCACGGAAGGTGGCAACGACGAGGCCAAAACCCTCCATCAGCTAGTGCCGTGACCGGCAATGTTGGTGTGGTCGCGTCCACCACTTGACGCGTGTCGTCGCGCACACTCGTGGCATGGCTGAACGTGTGCAAGTACGTGAGATCGCCAACGATGAAGGGAACCGGTTGTTGCGGATCGTGCGTCGATCGTCGGGGTCGGTGGTGACGCGGCGACGGGCGCAGATGGTGTTGTTGTCGGCTCAGCACATGGACGTGATGCGGATCGCCGAGGTGACGTTTACGTCGCCGGATCGGGTGCGGGAGGTGATCCACAACTTCAACGTGGACGGCTTCGACTCGTTGTATCCGCGCTATCGGGGTGGTCGACCACCGACGTTCACGTTGCCGCAACGCCGCCAACACTGCTCGGGCGTGCCCGGCGTGCGGCCGCAGGCTGAGTCGAACTAGCCCGCGCGTTCCTCGTTGCGCGAACACGAAACGCGCGCGTACTGGGTACAGAGTGGGTACAAGACCGCCCTCGGACGCGGCGAAGCGCAGGCCCTCGCTCGCTGACCTGCGCTTTCCCGGTGGGCGATACTGGTTTCGAACCAGTGGCCTCTGCCGTGTGAAGGCAGCGCTCTCCCGCTGAGCTAATCGCCCGAGCGGCGCGAGGATACCTGCCGGGACCCGCGCCGGGACCCGGATCACCGCACGTGTACACGGCCGCGAAGCCCCCCACTACGCTCGTGCCCGCTGCGCAGCAGGGGGAGGGTGACATGCCGAGCTTCGCCGACGTCGCCGACGGGCTGGCCATGCCGCTCGCCGAGGCGATGGAGACCCAGCGCGCGCTGCGCCGCCTCCTTCCCGACCCCGTCGACGACGCGACTATCCGTCGCTGCCTCGAGCTCGCGGTCAGGGCACCGACCGGCGGCAACCTCCAGGGCTGGGAGTTCGTCGTGGTACGCGACCCCGACGTCAAGCACCAGCTCGCCCGGCTCAACCGGCAGGCGTGGGCGATCTACAAGCGGCTCAACCGGAAGCGAGCAGCCACCGACGCGGACCACGCCCGGGTCGTCGCCGCGGTGCAGTGGCAGGCCGATCACTTCGAGGAGGTGCCTGTCGTCGTGGTGGCCTGCCTCGCGGGCCCTCGGCCTCGCTTCCCGTCCTTCTTCGTGACCAGCTACTACGGCTCCATCTACCCGGCGGTGCAGAACCTGCTCCTGGCGGCCCGCGCCCTCGGGCTCGGTGCGGGGCTCTCCACCTTCCCACTCTGGTCGGTCGCGCTGGCCCGGCGCACCCTCGGGCTCCCCCGCCGGGTCACCCCGTGCGCGGTCGTCCCCCTCGGCTGGCCCCGGGGCCGCTACGGCCCGACCACCCGCCGGGCGGTCGAGGAGGTCACGCACCTCGACCGGTACGGGAGCCCGGCCTTCCCGCCCTCCGCCGTGAGCCCCGGTGCGGCAGAATCACAGATGGACGCGGCTCCGTGAGGGGTTTCCCGGCGCGAATGGCGCATGGGCCTCCGCGCTGCGGCATCATGGAGTCCCGACTTCGAGGCAGGTGACGACGTGCCCAGAAAAGGCCGAGCACGCCGCTTCCGTGAGGCGCGCGAGCTGAAGAAGGGCTTCGACGACGAGCTGTTCCGCGAGGGCAGCGAAAGCCTCGCGGACGTCGGCGACGAAGCCGGCCGGGTCCAGCTCGACGAGGACGAGGAGCCCACCGGCGAGCAGGAGCCCTGGGACCCCGACGAGCTGCGCGACCACAAGGGGTAGCGTTTCCGGCCCTTCCCCGGTGCGGAGACCGAGAGAGCCGATGCCTGCGGCCGCGCTGGGCGGCGGGCACTCGGTGACCCCCCTGGCCCTAGGCGAGCCTCGGGTCGATCGCGTCGGGGTCGATGTCGTAGCGGCGGATCGCCTCCTCCACCACCTCGCCCTTCACGTCGCCGTGGGCCGCCAGTCCGTCGAGCGTGGCCACCACGATGTGGGCGGCATTCACCTCGAAGTGGCGGCGGAGGGCCGCCCGGGTATCGGAGAAGCCGTAGCCGTCGGTGCCGAGCGAGATGAAGCGCGCCGGCACGAAGCGAGCGATCTGGTCCGGTACCGACTTGAGGAAGTCGGTGACCGCGACGATGGGGCCGTCGGTGCCGCCGAGCTGCTCGGCCACGTATGCGGTGCGCGGCGGCTCGCCGGGATGGAGCCGGTTCCAGCGCTCGACCGACAGCGCGTCCTCGCGCAGCAGCTTGTAGCTCGTTGCGCTCCACACGTCGGCGGCGATGTCGTGCACGTCGAACAGCATCCGCTGGGCCTCGAGCGCGGCGAGCAGCGCGCTGCCGCTGCCGAGGATCTGCGCGCGATGGGTTCGCCCTCCGGGCGCGCCCCGGTAGCGATAGAGGCCGCGAATGATGCCGTCCTCGGCGCCGAGCGGGATCGCCGGCATCGGGTAGTTCTCGTTGTAGAGGGTGAGGTAGTAGAAGCAGTCGGCGGGGTCGGCGCCCTCGCCGGTGAACGGCTCGCGTCCGTACATGCGCTCGATCCCGTCGCGCACGATCACAGCCATCTCGTACGCGAAGGCGGGGTCGTAGGCGCGGCAGTTGGGTACCGCGGTGGCGAGGAGCTGGCTCTGGCCGTCGCAGTGCTGGAGCCCCTCGCCGGCGAGGGTCGTGCGCCCCGCCGTGGCGCCGAGCAAGAAGCCGCGGCCGCGCTGGTCGCCGAAGCTCCAGATGAGATCGCCCACCCGCTGGAAGCCGAACATCGAGTAGAAGATGAAGAACGGGATCATGGGCTGGCCCCAGGTCGCGTACGCCGTGCCGACCGCAGTCGTAGACGCCATCGACCCGGCCTCCGTGATCCCCTCCTCGAGGATGCGGCCGTCACGCGCCTCCTGGTAGCTGAGCAGGAGGCCGGCGTCGACCGGCTCGTAGCGCTGCCCCAGTGGCGCGTAGATCTTCACGTCGCGGAACAGGGCGTCGAGCCCGAACGTGCGGGCCTCGTCGGGGATGATCGGCACGATCCGCTCCCCGATGCCGGGGTCGGCGAGCAGCTTGCGCATCAGCCGGGCGAACGCGGTCGTGGTGGACGCCTGCACCCGGTCGCCGGTGCCGGCGAGCAGGTCGGCATAGACGGCGGAAGCGGGAAGCGGGAGCGGGAGCGGGCGCACCACGCGATGCGGCAGCGACCCGGCCAGCGCGCGGCGCCGCGCCGTCATGTACTCGTACTCGGGCGAGTCGGTCCCGGGGTGGTAGTAGGGAGGAACCTCCTCGCGCTCGAGCACGGAGTCGGGGATGTCGAGGTAGAGACGGTCGCGAAAGGCCTTGAGCTCCTCCACCGACATCTTCTTGATCTGGTGGGTGGCGTTGCGGGCCTCGATCTCGGAGCCCAGGGTCCAGCCCTTGATCGTCTTGGCCAGGATCACGGTCGGGCTGCCCTCGTGCTCGACCGCGGCCTTGTAGGCCGCGTAGAGCTTGCGGTAGTCGTGGCCGCCGCGTGGCAGCTTGGCCAGCTCGTCGTCCGAGAGATGCTCGGCCATTGCCCGGAGGCGGGGGTCGGGGCCGAAGAAATGCTCCCGGATGTACGCGCCCGACTCCACCGCGTACTTCTGGAACTCGCCGTCGACGGTCGCGTTCATCTTGTTGACGAGCACGCCGTCGACGTCACGTTGCAGCAGCTCGTCCCAGCCCCGGCCCCAGATCACCTTGATGACGTTCCAGCCCGCGCCGCGGAACGTCGCCTCGAGCTCCTGGATGATCTTGCCGTTGCCGCGGACGGGGCCGTCGAGCCGCTGGAGGTTGCAGTTCACGACGAAGATCAGGTTGTCGAGCTGCTCGCGCGCCGCGACCGAGAGCGCCGACATCGACTCCGGCTCGTCCATCTCGCCGTCGCCCACGAAGCCCCACACCTTCGCGGCGCTGGTGTCGGCCAGCTCGTGGTGGAGGAGGTACCGGTTGAAGCGCGCCTGCGCGATCGCGTTGATCGGCCCGAGGCCCATCGACACGGTCGGGAACTCCCAGAAGTCGGGAAGACGCCGCGGGTGTGGATAGCTCGGGAGCCCACCGCCTTCCACCTCGCGGCGGAACCGGTCGAGGTGCTCCTCGGTGAGACGGCCCTCGAGGAACGCGCGCGCGTAGATGCCGGGCGCGGCGTGGCCCTGCATGTAGACCTGGTCCCCGAAGCCGCCATCGTCCTTGCCGCGGAAGAAGTGGTTGAACCCCACCTCGTACAACGCGGCGGCCGACGCATAGGTCGAGAGGTGGCCGCCGAGCCCCTCGAACCGGTGGTTGGCCCGGTCGACCATGACCACCGCGTTCCAGCGGATGCAGGCGCGGATACGGCGCTCGAGGTACTCGTCGCCCGGGAACCAGGGCTCCTCGTCGGGCGGGATCGTGTTGATGTAGGGCGTCGACACCATCGATGGCACGCCCACGCCTTGTTCCCGGGCCCGCTCCATGAGCCGGGCAATCAGGTAGCGCGCGCGCGCCTTGCCCCGCACGTCGACGACCGCGTCGAGAGAGTCGAGCCACTCCCTCGTCTCCTCGGGGTCGATGTCGGGCAGCTGGTGGACGAAGCCGTCGATGAACACGTCGTCACCTCATCGGCACGGGCCAGTCTTCAGGTTAAGCCCGTCACCGGCGCTGGCGATGCGCGGCCAGCCGGCGCCCGTGTGCGAAGCTGCCCGTGATGGCCACGCACAGCGGCACCGCCGGGGTGGGCACGGCCGCGCCCGACCTCGAGCTCCCCGACGCCGCCGGCACGCCGGTGCGCCTCTTCGACCTGCTCCGGAGCGGCCCGGTGGTGCTCGTTTTCCTCCGCGGCTTCGCCTGACCGTTCTGTCGCCGTCACCTCGCGCAGTTGCGGGAGGATCACGAGCGCTTCACCGAGCTCGGTGCCCGCGTGCTGGCGGTCGCCCCCGAGGGGGTCGACGCGGTCGCTCGGTTCACGAAGGGCAACCCCGTCCCGTTCCCGATCGTCTCCGACGCCGACCACCTCGCGTTCGACGTCTACGACGTCGCGAGCCGCGCCCTCAGTCTCGGGCAACGGCCGGCAGTGTTCGTGATCGACACCGGCGGCATCGTGCGCTTCGACTCGGTCGGCACCCAGCAATGGCAGATCCCGCGCAACGACGCGGTGCTCGACGTGGTGCGCGCGCTGGGACGCTGAGCAGTACCAGGCTGAGCGGTGCCAGGCTGAGCGGTGCCAGGCTGAGCGGTGCCAGGCTGAGCGGTGCCAGACGGATCGGCTCAGCCGACCCGCGACCAGTTCGGGCAGTCCTGGGTCTCGAAGAACTGGCCCGGAGTGAGGTCGACGGCAGTGTGGCCGTCGGCGTTGCCGTCCACGACGATGTCGACGAAGTCCACGTCCTGCGGCATGCCGGTGATGGCGTAGATCGCCCAGTGGCACCCGGGGCGCCCGTCCGTCTCCCAGTGACCCGGCCTCATCCCGATGCCTACGATCCGCACGCCGTCGCCGATGACCGTCTCGGAGCCGCTGCCCGGGGCGGTCGTGACCGGCGGCGTGCCGCTCCCCACGTCGGGTGCCACGACCGCGCCCGGCGCGGGGGCCGCGGCCGCACCGTCGGAGGGGGCGGGATGGCTCGGCGTTCCCGACGCAACCTTGCGAGAGCCGGTCGTGCGAGAGCCGGTCGATGGCGCGGCACCGGCGGGCGCGCGCTGCGCGGTCGCGCCCTCCACCTTGGTCCGGGCGCGGTGCGCCACCTGGCGATGTGTCGTGGTCGACGTCTCACCGAGCCCACGTGTGATCCGGGCCCCGACCCCGATCCCGACCGCGAAGGCCACCACGCCCACGGAGAAGGCGGCCCGGTGGCGCCGCCGGCCCCGGCGGGAGCCGGCCGGCCGGGAGCGGGGCAGGTACGTGGCGAGCTCGGTGCTCGTCGCCGTGCCCGTCGCGGTCATCAGCGGATTTCACCCGCTGACCCTTGTCCCGTCAAGGCGCGCGGCCCGTTTCGGGCTCGCCGGAGGTGCCTCGGCCCGATCATCCCGAGTCTGAGGGGCCGTCAGGTTCGGCCCCATTTGCGGCACGCTGCGTGGGAGAAATCATCCTCAAGAGCCACCCACAGCGACCGAAACCACTGAGGACTGGCCGGTCGGGCCGCGAGGTGCGGCCGGGTCGGTCGCGCGGTGCTGGGCACGTCCCGGCGGTGAGCGAACGGAGCGCATCACACCATGCAGAGTCTCCCCCGGGGAAAGGCCCGGGAGACGAATGCGAAGAAGAAGGTGGTCCTCCTTGCGGCCTGGGCGGTCAGCACGGCGGGCCTCGTCGGCGTGGGCGCGTTCGGAACGTTCACCAACTCCGTGCAGGGCGCGCCGCATCCGCACGCGGCGCCCACAGCGCCGACCACACCACTCTTCGCCGACGACGGCTCGCCGCTCCTCGTCACGGCCGCGAGCTCGCTCGACTTCCCGGCCACGTCGCTGCCGACCTCACCGCCGAGCACCACCGGCTCTTCCACCACCACCACGCCCACGACGCCGAGCACACCACCAACAACGCCGCCGAGCCCACCGACCACCGCGCCCGGGCCGCCGTCGTCACTGGTGATCTCGTTCCCGGCCGACGGCCCCGGCAACCGCCTGGGCGTGGCGGCGAACAACGTCGCGCCGGGTGACACGGTCCAGCGAGCCGTCGACCTGCGCAACACAGGGAACGTGTCGGCGACCTCGATCACGCTCAGCAGCGCCGCGACGGTCAGCTCGCTCCTCGATACCGACCCCGTGTTCGGGCTCCAGATGGCGATCGACCGGTGCTCGGTTCCGTGGACGGAGGCGGGGACCGCGCCCGCCTACACCTACACGTGCGCGGGTACGGTCGCGCCGGTGCTGCTGTCACGACCCTGGGTCGGAAGCAACCTGTCGTTGTCGAACCTGAGCGCCGTCACGCCCGGTCAGACCGATCATCTCCGGATCGCGCTCAGCTTCCCCGTCAGCGCGGGCAACTCGTTCCAGGGGCGCTCGTCGACGGTGGCCTGCGCGTTCACGGCAGTGGGATAAGCAAGTCGCGTGGCGGTCACGCACCACGAGACGCTCGGCTTGTCGAGGGACGCGGTCGTCGGCGACATCCGGAAGGCATACCGCCGCCGAGCCATGCTCTTCCACCCCGATCGCCATCGAGGCTCGCCACCCGAGGTCGTCGCCGACGCGGAGCACGAGATGACCGCGCTCAACGACGCGTACGCCGTGCCGTGCTCCGCGCGGGCGGCGCAGTGGTAGGCGGCCGGGACCGTCGGAGTGCCGGATCTGCGGCTCCTCCAGGGCGGTCGCCGCGTCCTTCCGCTCCGAGACAGGGAGGATCTTCGGGCGTACCCGCCAGGGAATCGACGGACCGTTCTGTCGGTCCTGCGGGGAGAGCAGCTTCCGGTACATGACCGACCGGACCCTCTTCACGGGCTGGTGGAGCCCCGTCTCGTTCTTCGTCAACTGGTTCACGATCGCCAGGAACATCCGGGAGTACCGGAAGATCCATCGGCTCGAGCCACCGTCGGAGCGCGACCCGTCGATCGATGCGATCGCGAAGGTGCCGCTCGACCCGGGCCCACGGCTGTTCCAACGGGTCGGCGTCTACTTCGCCGTGGGCGTGTTCGTGGTCATGCTCCAGTTCGGCGCGCGCGTCGCCGACGCAGGCGTCCCGTTCCGCATGAAGCTCGACTTCCCCACGCTGTTCGACTCCGCGAAGGGCTCGTGCGTCGAGGTCAGCTCCGACGGCTCCCGGATCGTCGCCCAGAGCCAGTGCAACGGCCCCCGTGACTCGATGGTGACCGATGTCGTCACCGACGTAGCCCAGTGCCCGGCCGGGACCGACTACATGATCGCGCGCACCTCCGGCGACGGCGTGCTGTGCATCACGAAGATCAGCTAGCCGCTCCGGGTTGGGCTGCGGTCTGAGGTGGCACAGAGAAGCGCGACGCGACCGCGCGGAGCGCGTCCATGAACGCGTTGGCCCGCGACTGGTAGTCGGCCTCGGTCATCTCATCTAAACGCCACACGCTCGTCGCGTCGAGCATCCCCGCGATGAGGGGCAGCTGCTCCGTCTTGAAGACCAGCATCTTGTTGCAGATGGGGCATACCATGTAGTGCTTCGCCGCACCCATGGGGAACAGCGGGACGAAGAACAGGGTGAACCACTTCCTCACCTCGACGTAGTCGTACAAGGCCGCGTTGTGGCAGTGTGCGCAGTCGATCGGAACCAGCGGTCCGACGACTCGCCGCCGCATCCTCCATCCGAACAGCAGCATGCTTCACCTCTGAGCTCTCGACAGCTCCCCGCGAGTCGCGAGGGGCCGACGTGTTATCGGCGCCGTCGCCGGGCTCTTGAGGCGCGAGCCGGCTCACCGCCGGCAACACCGACCACCTGCGCGTCACGCTCGTCTTCCCGGCCGGAGCCGGCAACGCGCTCCAGGGCCTCACGTCAACCGTGGGATACACCTTCACCGACTCGAAACCGGACGCGCGACCCGGAGCGCCGCGGGCGCGCTGCCGCGACGCGTGGTCCGCTCGGCGCTGGTTGTTGCACGATTCGCGCTCTCCGTGTGAAGATGACGACGGGGCGCTCCTCCGTCTCTCAGGAGGAGCCGGCACTGTAGGCGGCGGCTCCGAGGCGGGAGGGGCGTGTTGCGGGCACGTGAGGCTCGAGGCGGTCGGCGACGCGCGGGGATGCTGCTCGCGGCGCTCTCGGCTGCGGTGCTGCCACTCGTGCCCGCGAGCGGCATCCTGTCCGCGTCGACAAGCCCCCAGCTGCTGCGCTACCCGTATCTCACCGACGTGACGACGAGCTCGGCGCTCGTCAACTTCGCCACCGACACCCCGTCACCCGCCGCCGTCATTACGTTCGGTCCCGCCGGGTTTGGCTGCGCCGCGGCCAGCGCGACCGCAACCGCGGCCACCGTCACCGTCGGCGGCAACACCGAATATCAGTTCAAAGCAACGATCACCGGGCTGAACGCGAGCACGCCGTACTGCTACCGCGTCGTGCAAGGCGGCGTCGACCTGCTGGGGGGCGATCCATCCCCCACGTTCACGAGCGCCATGCCATCGGGTGCCGGCGGCCCGTACTCGTTCGCAGTCCTGGGGGACTGGGGCGCGGGAAGCGCGGGCGAGGCGAGCGTGCTCTCTCAGGTCGCCAACGGCCCGGCCAGCTTCGTCGTGTCGGTCGGCGACAACGCGTACGACACGGGCACCCAGACCGACTACGGCGACCTGCGCGGTGGGAACGTGTTCGCCCCGAGCTTCTGGAAGCAGGTGGGAGCGAGCAAGCCCGCGTTCTTCGCCCAGGGCAATCACGGCTTCACCGCGAACACGTCGTACCTCCAGAACTGGCCGGAGGACGCGACCGTTCAAGCGTCGGGGGGCAAGTACCGGCGGGAGAGCTACTGCTGCATCGCGACGATGCCGGGCAGCAACACGTACGCGAGCGCGTGGTACGCGTTCGACTGGGGGAACGCCCGCTTCTACGTCCTCGAGGCGGCCTGGGCCGACGGCACCGGCGACTACCAGGGCGACTTCCTCGCCCACTGGAACGATACGGTCTCCGGCTGTACCCCCTGCGGGACGGAGCTGCAGTGGCTCCAAGCCGACCTCGCCGCGCACGCCTCCACGCCGTTGAAGTTCGCGTTCTTCCACTACCCGCTGTACGCGGACAGCAGCTCTCAACCCTCGGACGCCTACCTCGACGGGCCGAGCCGGCTCGAAGGGCTGCTCGCCCGGAACGGCGTCGACATCGTCTTCAACGGGCACGCGCACCAATACGAGCGCAACCGACCACAAATCCCCGGCTCGCCCATGGTCAGCTACGTCACCGGCGGCGGTGGCGGCTTGCTCGGAAGCGTGGGCGGCTGCAGCTCCTTCGACGCCTACGCCGTCGGATCGGGCAGCTCGTGCAACGCGCCGAGGCCGGCGTCCGACGCGCAGGTGTTCCACCACCTGCTCGTCACGGTCAACGGAGGACAGGTGACGGTCACGCCGATCGACGCGACCGGGCGGCCCTTCGACGTCCAGACTTACACGTTCGGGATCGCGCCGCCCCCTCCGCCGCCACCGCCCCCGCCACCGTCGTGGAGCTTCGAGACGCTCGATAGCGCCGGCACTGTCGGCCAGTACAGCGCGGTGACGCTCTACGGCGGTCTGCCGCACGTCTTCTATTACGACGCCACGAACGGCGATCTTCGCCACGCGTGGTGGACGGGCACGCAGTGGGCCTTCGAGACCCTCGACGGCGGGGGCGGGCCCAACGGCCGGATCAACGCCAACGTCGGCCAGTACAACGCGGTGACGCTCTACGGCGGTCTGCCGCACGTCTTCTATTACGACGCCACGAACGGCGATCTTCGCCACGCGTGGTGGACCGGCGCCCAGTGGGCCTTCGAGACGCTCGACAGCGCCGGCAACGTCGGCCAGTACAACGCGGTGACGCTCTACGGCGGTCTGCCGCACGTCTTCTATTACGACGCCACGAACGGCGATCTTCGCCACGCGTGGTGGAC
>OBEQ010577426.1_pt1 | contig 56120 bp, 51 predicted proteins | sample 1670901 | NCBI WGS metagenome assembly OBEQ01 (sample SAMEA104232315, study PRJEB22302) | groundwater metagenome | biome: forest; feature: aquifer; material: groundwater | place: USA | collected 2011-08-07 | depth 5.4 m
CCTTCCTCACGCCTCCGAACAGTGATCTGAAAGGGCGGCCGCTTAGTTTATTTTATATGCAAAATAAAAGGTTTGAGGAAAAACCGTTTTCTGGAAATCGAGTGGATGTTTCTGCTCTCTTGATTGAGCGAGGCGGTGTCTTTACGTCTGTCCTTGCAGATCCGCGCCTGATTCGCTCGGTGTTGTTTCGTTTATATTATTTAAAAGGGGAAGGCCTTCAAATTTTTAGACCTCTTATCATGAAAAACGACCCAGTCACAAAAACATCCGTGTATGTTTTTGAAATTGATTGGAAACATTTTGTAACCGATTGAAACGAACACCGATTGACGTCATGAATCACGACCTTGTGAATCCAAACCGCCAACACCGTATTTTTGCTTGTGTACTCATGCTGTTTGCGCTTCTGCTTGCCCTCTATTTCAGGACATACGTTCTTCGCGTTGACTCCGCTGTCAATTCACCCGAGAAAATCGGGAAGATCGCCGAAATAACGGTTAAACAGGAAATACGTGCACAATTGAAAAACCAAACGAAAGCTAATCATCCCGGCATGAGCGTCACAGCCATCGAACAATGGGTTGATCAGGGGATGGAGAAAGTGATGCTGGAAGACCGAGGAAACTACGAGGAAACCGTCCGTCGGATTGTGAGTAAAATACAAGATGAAATTGATGTGAAACGGGAAGCTGCGCGCTTTTTGCTGGAGTCGGATCCTTATTATTATTACGACCTAACACAAAGAATTCAGCAAACAGGGCATCTTTCAACAAAAATTAAAGCGGGCAAGTTTTTTAATTCGAAGCGCTTTGCTCCGGCTGGCACCTGGGATCCACTAACGCTTCATCCTTATCTTGGATTTTGCTGGTACCGCTTTCTAAATTGGTTCGGAAAAATAGAGCTGATGAAAGCCCTGTGCTATTTCCCGTTGGTTCTGGTTGTGCTCATTACGCTGACGTTCTTTTTTTTAGGTTCACTCTTAAAGGCACATCCGGTTTCTATCTTTTTAGGGTGTCTCGCCCTGATCTTATCACCGATTGCGATTCAACGGAGTTCTTACGGCTGGTATGATACGGACCCATATATTTATTGGTTTCCACTTCTCATTTTGAGCTGCTATTTTCTCGGAATGCATAAAAAAAAGCCCTTGGTGTATGCCATTGCTGCGGGGCTCATCACCGGCATCTATTCATTTTTTTGGATAGGCTGGCAATCCGTCTGGTATTTTATGATGGCGGCCGGGTTTTTGTGCGGCATTTTGAACCATCTGACGAAATTAGAAAAAAGTTCCTACCATTTTCGATTCACATTTTTCTATCTGATCTGCGGCCTGCTTTTATTTCTTTTGCTGCCCACCAAAGCAACTGAACAAATTCAGGCGTTGCGCCAAATCGGAGGGCATGAAATCGAATTGGCAACTTTCCAGTGGCCAAATACTTTTTTTACGGTCGGGGAATTGCTCCCGCCCTTACCCAGGCAATTGATATTCGTTATTGGAAATTATGCGTCGTGGGCGATGGCGATCGCCGGCGCAATTTTGACAGGAATCTTTTCGTGGAAAAGAAAAGAGAAATTGAGATTCACAACGTGGTTCATTTTCCTTGCCCTGGCGCTTCCGGCGTTTTATTTATCTTTGAAGGCGATCCGCTTTGCAAATTTGTTGATCGTGCCGTTTTCTTTGTTGGTTGTCCTGGGCGCAGAAGAAATTAAGAATTTTTTACAACGGTGGACTGCACGTCTAAATATGAAAATATCTCCGCTCGTTCCCCAAACGATTGCAGGACTCTTAATCACTTTTATTTTTCTGGTACCAGCCGCTGTTCATGCTCACGTGGCTGAGCGCCTTCTCGATCCAATCATGAACGAAACGTGGCGTCAATCGCTTGAGAAAATCAAAGAGGAAACACCTCAGGAATCTATTGTAAATGCCTGGTGGCCGCCGGGATATTTTATCAATGCAATCGCAAACCGAAGAACGGTATTTGACGGGGGAGGGTTGCAATCACCCGCCAGTCACCTTTGGATGTCGCGGGCACTGCTCGCAGAAGATGAATTGATGGCAGCGGGCATTATCCAAATGTTGAATTCGAGCGGAGATGAAGCGCTGGGATATCTTTTATCAAACGGGTTTAAAATGTCGGACACGGTTAACCTTTTGACCCGGCTGGTGACGTTGCCGAAAGAAAAAGCAATGGATCAGCTGCAAAATCAGATGACAGCCGAACAAAAAAAGCATCTTCTGAGTTTGATCTATCGCGATCAACCGGCGGAACCGGCGTATTTGTTCATTCACGACGATTTAATTGACAAAAATTTAGAAATGCAGATTATGGCATACTGGGATTTTGACAAAGCCCAGGAGATCAGCAATCATTACAAATTACTGAACAAACATCCCGATGCGCAAGATTCGTTGAGAGACGAAATTTCGATTATTGGCGGCCCGAAAAAATATCAGCCTGAATCTAAAATCGTCAGACAAACCGGAAATTTGATTTCATTTTCAAACGGATTGTCGGTCGATCTTGACACCATGGATTGTCACTTGTCGGTGGCTGACCAAGGGCTCGAAGGAAAGCCCGGCAGCTTATTTTATATGGAAGGTAGCCATTTGGTCGAAAAAGAGTTCTCCGAAGAACCTAAGCTGGATGCCTCTGCTCTTTTAATTAAAAAACGGGATGGATACACTTCCGTTCTTGCCCATCGCGAGCTCATTCAGTCCCTCCTTTTTCGGCTGTATTATTTGGACGGCGAAGGCCTCCGGCTGTTTAAGCCGTTCACCATCAACAAAGACAAACGGACAGGAACTTCGATTTTGGTATTTGAAATTAATTGGAAAGCTTTTGAATCAGAAAGGCGTTTAGCCAAATCATAGCGAATGGTGAAAGCGGCAAAAAGGTATTCGCAAAAAAAAGGAGGAGAAAATGTCAAAAGCATCAATTTATTTAGGAATTTTAATATGTGCACTGTCGTTATTCTCGTGTGGTTTACGGGCCGAAGAAGAGGGGAACGGCGGCGTTAAAAAATATGGGGTCACTTACGACATTGCTGAAGATCGGGAAGTTGTCAAAGTCGGCGGAGTGTATGGGCCGGAAGGTCTTGATAGGTACATGAAAAGAAAATTTGACAGCATGATTCAAAAACTCACCGAACTGGGTGAGAAGATAGACAAAATCGAATCCAGAACACAAGAAATGCAATCAACCGTTCAGCAACTTGTCAGAAAAGTAAACGACGCTCATTAATTCCATGCCAACGGATTTTCAAAGTAAACGCGGCAGCATTTTGATTTTTGCCGTGTGGGTTCTTACCGTGATCGCGCTTTTTTCCATCGCCATTGGATTCGGCGCTCGTGAACGGCTTGAAATGGTCGGCCGATTAGCAGATCGGGAAGAGCTTCGTTATATTGCAGAGGCGGGTATCAAGAAAGCAACCTACATTTTAAGCCACAAAAATGAATCAGAAGGCTCAAGGGATGCGTTGAGCGACGAATGGAGTACGAGTGTTGATCAATTAAAGAAGGTTCCACTCGGAAACGGCCAATCTTCCGTTGATTATAAATCTGACGATGCAATTTATTATGGAATGAGAGACGAAGAAAGTAAAATAAACATCAATACGACGAATTCCTCAGAAATCATTGGCCGAATTTTTGAATTGGCAGCAGGATTGGGTCATGACAGCGCGCTTGCGCTTGCAGAATCCCTTCTGGACTGGCGCGATCCGGATGAAGAGCCTCACGCGCGAGGCGCAGAAAGTGACTATTACAAAGCACTTCCTTTTCCGTATCGGGCAAAAAATGCGGATTTTTCAGTTTTGGACGAACTGATTTTTGTGAAAGGAATGACTCCGGAAATTTATGACAAAATCATTCCTTACATTACTTTGGATTCGAGCGGTAAGGTGAATCTCAACACAGCTTCCAATCTTGTTTTAAGAATTCTCGGCATGAGTGACACGCTGGCTTATAAAGTTGTTTCGTTTCGGGAAGGGCCGGATCGGCTCGGGCGGACAAAAGATGATCGCGCTTTTCAAGATCTTTCAACGTCGGTGGAAGACCTTAATCTCGTGAATCAACTGGACGATAATGAACATAATAAATTGACGAATCTAATTCAATCCGGAGCGCTGACGGTCAATTCAAGTTATTTCACCATTCAAAGCACCGGACGGTTTTACCACCGGCGGGCTTCGCTTATAATTACATGCGTCGCAGATCGGAGCGGGGTATTTAAAAGATGGTTCGAAAAATTTCAAGTTGAGCCAAAGTAATTCATGAAAAATAAAAAAATAATATGGATTGTCCTCCTGCTGGGATTTTTGTGGTTTCCGCTGGGTCGCTTTATGTTGGCTGCTCCGGGCGATGAACCAGATACGGGAATTGTTCCGGAGCTTAAACTTTTCTCGAAAGCGCTTGGCGTCATACTCGAAGGGTATGTGAGTGATCTCAAGCCGCGAGAACTGCTCTATCAGGCGGTGAGAGGGATGTTGAGTACGTTGGATCCTTACTCACAATTTATCAATCAAGAACAATACCCGCTTTTGAAAATTGACATGAACGGCGAATATTCCGGAATTGGCGCTATTCTTGAAATTGTGGAGGAGTTTGTTGCCATTAAAGAAATCCAGCACGGAACAGCCGCAGAAGTCGCGGGATTGTTGATTCATGACAAAATTTTGAAAGTGGACGGGGTTTCTGTAAAGAAAAAAACCATTCCGGAAGTTGCTTCACTCTTACGGGGAGAAGAAAATACGAAAGTGGTTTTAACCGTTCAGCGCGAGCCCGGTAAGAAAATTCTCGATTTCACAGTCATTCGGAAAAAAATTGAAATTTCAGCGGTGAACGATGTCCGCATTGTTGGAAAAGCCATTGGCTATATGCGGATAGACAATTGGCAAGAACACACGGTTGGGCAGGCGGATATTGCCATTGCGAAATTGACGAAGAATGGAATGAAAGCGCTGGTTATCGATCTGAGGAACAACGAGGGTGGACTCATGGCTTCCGCCATTGCGCTTGCAGAAAGATTTTTACCTAAGGACAAGAAACTAATATCGGTTGACAGCAAAATTGATGTACAGAAGAAACAATTTTATTCGCCCGGAGAGAAAACGATTCCAGATTGCCGCTTGGTTGTTCTGGTAAATGAACGCTCCGCCAGCGCCTCGGAAATTTTCTCGGCCTCCATTCAGGACAATGGCCGCGGAACCATTCTGGGTGTTAAGACTTTTGGAAAAGCTTCCGTTCAATCTGTTATTCCGTTTGATGAGCATACTGCCATCAAATTAACGACAGCACGGTATGTGAGCCCAAATGGCCGAGTGATCGATGGGATAGGAATTCAGCCGGATGTGGTGGTTGAATATGGGAAATCAGGGGATTCAAGCGAAGATCAGCAGATACGAAAAGCGCTTGATTTATTAAAAGAATATATGTAAAAGTAATCACACAACAATACTTAAGGAGGAAAACGTATGGCTAAAAAACATAAGCATTCGATGAAAACAAGGCGGCTCATGAGCCGAAAGGCAAGTGGGAAAAATAATCCTTTTTACGGTAAGAAGCATACGGCGCAAACCAAGCGGAAAATCAGCCAAGCAACTCGGGGCAAAAATAATCCCATGCATGGAAGGCGCCATACAAAAGAAGCCATCGAGAAGATGCGCCGTGCGCGAATGAGCAGGGTAAAACGTTCCAGGTAAATAGACCCAGCCGTCTTTACTTCGTGTATTGGTTTATACCGGAAACGTATGTGATGGCATGAAGAAGAATATTTCAGTCGTTCTGATCTGTGGAATGTTGTGTACCGTAAATTCGTTCACGGGAATAGCGGCTTCACGGAAGCAAGAACCCAAAAAACCGTTGGAGCAAAAGATATCGTTTGAAGATAAAATGCAGCAGCTTACGGCCTCAACTCAAATTTGGCCGGCGCTTAGCCGTGACGAAAAGGTAAAAGCGGTTGGATTGATTATTGATTTATTTAAAGTAAGAGAAAATTCGGCAATTTTGAAACCGGCTGATTTTTATGTCACGAAAATTGATGACAACTCAGCCAAAGATTCTGCCATGTTGAAGGTTCCGCTTCCTTCTGTTGTGAAAGTAATGGCCGTGACGGAATATGATTTTTACAATGGTCAGGATAAAGATTCGGTCGCTCTTCAGTTTTTGGGCCAGAGGTTGTATGAAGAAAATAAGAAACGTTTAGCCGCTGAAGTTAAATAAGCTGCCCGCACTTCATTTTTAATTGTTTTTGGAGTTTCAAAAATTGATTCATTTGACATGGCCCCACGTTGATTCAGATGGACTGAGAATGCATTCTGAATATCAATGAAATCTGTCCAATTTACCCCCAAACGTCAAATCGGAGTCGGCGGTCTGACGATTTCCAAGCTTGGTAAGAAATACGTCAACCAAGTCTTGGCGAGCAACCGCCTTTCCTACGGCCCATTTTCCCAAAGATTTGAGAGTGAATTCGCAAAGGAACACAGCGTTAAATTTGCTTCCTTCATGAATAGCGGAACCGACGCGCTGAGAATCGGACTTGCCGCCATGAAGGCAAGATTTGGATGGAAGGATGGAGATGAAGTGATTGTTCCAGCCGTTACGTTTGTTGCAACTGCCAATGTTGTCCTGCAAAACAATATGAAGCCAGTTTTTGTGGATGTTGATTCCCGAACCTATAACATCAATCCTGAAAAAATTGAGGAGAAAATATCAAAGAAAACAAAAGCGATCATTCCGGTTCATTTGATGGGTCTTCCGTGCGAAATGGATCCGATCTGGATCATTTCAAAAAAGTACGGCTTGAAAATTTTGGAAGATAGTTGTGAAACCATGTTCGCCACTTACAAGGGAAAGAAAGTCGGTTCGCTGGGTGATATCGGAGCATTTTCGACTTATGTCGCGCATTTTTTGGAAACCGGTGTGGGTGGACTTACAACCACTAGCGACCCCGATCTTGCTACGGATATTAAAAGCTTGATGAATCACGGGCGGGATCCGGCGTATCTTAAAATTGATGACGACCGGGAAAGAGACGAAAACGAATTGTATGATGTGGTTAGAAAAAGGTTTAGTTTCGTAAGGCTTGGTTACAGTTCGCGGTGTACAGAAATGGAAGCGGCGCTGGGGCTCGCCCATTTGAAAGAAAAGGAAAAAATTATTTTGGGCCGAAGAAAAATTGCAGAGCGGTATACAGAAGGGCTGAAAGATATAGAAGAATACTTGCAGCTTCCTTTCGAACCGAAGGACATGACGCACATGTACATGCTCTATCCGATTGTGCTGCGCCGCGGAAGCAAGCAGAAGCTTGTCAATTTTCTTGAAAAAAGAAATATCGAGACAAGAGAATTAATGCCGATTCTCAATCAGCCGATTTATATCAAGATGTTTGGCAATCTGGAAGATCAATATCCGGTTGCCAAATGGATTAATCAATCTGGTTTTTATATAGGTTGCCACCAATTTCTTGCGCGTGCGGAACAGGATTATGTGATTGATCAAATTCACGCGTATTTCACTTCCATTAAGAAAACGTAGGCAATGCGAAAAATCCTTTGGCTTCATTCCCATTTCAACTATTGGATGGGCGGCACAAAGCTTATCTATGAAATTATCCGGAGAATTCATCAACACATTCCTGTGACCGTTTTTGTGGAGGATTATTCTCCGTATGCAAAGGAACAATATGATAAAGCCGGAGTGGAGCTTGTCAAAACAATCGGGATCACATCCACGTCTTCGTGGTATTGGTTAAATCTTCCGTTTTATATCCGCCAAAATCAGAAATTCCTGAAACCTTTTGTCGATCCAGAAAGTATTTTAATCAGCAGTATGTTTCCAATGAACGTGGTCTGGAGCGGTTTTGATCAAACCGCACACCAGTATATCTTTGAGCCGTTTGCTTTTATTCATGACGATGTCATGATGAACGGGTTTCCGTTTGCAAAAAGGATGTTTTGCCACTACGTCGCTTGGCGCTACCGAAATTTAGACATCCGCACCACCCAAAAAGCACGTGTCATTTTTACGCTGAACGATGTCATGAAAAAGAGCATTCACAGCGTGTACGGAAAAGAAGCCGTTCCCACTTATACAGGGATCGATTGTAATTTCTTTATGCCTTATGATTCCCCGGATCTTAGATTAAAGTACAAAGGCAAACGTATTTTGATCCATTCGACGGATTTTACGCCCATCAAAGGAACTCCCCTTGCCATCCGCGCACTTTCTGACGTGGTCAAAAAATATCCGGACACCCTTCTTTTAATTACCTCTACGATTGATGACCGGCGAGGCCTTCAAGAACTGATGAAATTTGCAGCACGGCTTGGGTGCGCCGGAAACATTCAGTATTTAGGGTTTTTACCTCATGAAGAACTTCCGAGATATTATGCCTTTGCGGAAGTGATGCTCCACACAGGTTTAGGCGAGCGATCCGCTGCGTCCTCATTCACACTGCCTGTCAAAGAAGCCATGGCATGCGGGACGCCCGCGATTCGTCATCCCATCACATCGGAAGATGTTGAGCATGGTATCTCAGGGCTTGCCATTGATCCAACCAACACAAAAGAATACGCGGAAGGAATTATGCAGCTCCTTGGGGACCCAGAGCAGACAAAAAAAATGGGTGAGAAAGCACGGGAGAAAATCATGAGCCGTTATGCATGGGATTCTGTTATTAAAACCATCCTGAGCCACATTGAATGACCATCCTGGTTACCGGCGTAAGCGGGTTTGCGGCGCGGCATCTGGTACCACTTTTGTTTCATTTAGAACCCAAGCGTAAACTGGTTGGTTTTTATCGCAGTCAGAAACCCAATTGGCTTTCTCGCCATCAATTAATTCTTGAGAAGGTTGATTTGCTCGATCGAAAAAAACTTTTTCATGCCATCCAAAAATATCGCCCTCACCAGGTTTATCATTTGGCATCCGTGGTGGGGGTTGGAAGATTACAAGCGGATCCTGCCCCGGCTTTTGAGAGCAATATTCTGGGAACCGCAAATTTATTTGAAGCGCTCAAACCATTGTCGCGGCGAACGCGGATTCTCAACGTGGGTTCTGCGGAGGAGTACGGCCGGGTTGCGCAAAGAAATCTTCCGGTGCGTGAAAATCAGCCGCTTGGTCCATTTACCGCATATGGCGTTTCTAAAAAATGTCAGGAAGAAATTGCTCGTTATTACGAACGTTCATCTGGTTTTGAGATTGTCTATACGCGCACGTTCCACTATGCGGGCACCGCTCAGCCGCGGGGATTTTTCTTCTCGGATTGCTCTGCGCAAATTTTGAAGTTAGGCAGAAAGCAATATGGGAAAATGCTTGTCGGAAATTTGTCAGCAAAGAGAGATTACACGGATATTCGTGACGTGGTTTCTGCCTACCACCTTTTGATGAAGCACGGGAAAGCGGGTGAAGTTTATAACGTGTCATCCGGGCACGTTCTGTCGATGAAGCAATATCTTGAAATGATGATTCAAGAATCCGGTGTTCAGGTTGAGTTGAAAGTGGATCCGTCCAAAGTGCGGCGGGTAGATGTGCCGATGTTTGTCGGAAATAACCGAAAACTGATGAGAGAAATCGGCTGGAAACCCACGATTTCCATTCGGCAAATGATCCGCGATATTTTGAAATGTCGTATGAATCAAGTTTAAAGGCGCAAACATGTTTCTGATTTGCAGTCCGTTTGAATCGAAAGAAAAGCAACTTCTTTTTTTAAAAGCGTTTCTGATAGACTTTGATGAGAAAATATTCTTTATATCGGAATACGATTACGATCACGCTCAAGTGGTCAAGGTTCCGGTCCAGAAAATATTTCCGAAAATTCCGCTGCTTCGAGGACTGATAAAACCTCTTCTTCCATATTTAAAATACCGGAATGAAAAACACAAAAATATCTTAATCATTCATGATGAAATTTTTAGCTCCACCATGATTCACGCACTTTTCACGAAGATTTTTATGCGCACAAAAGTACTGGTTTATGGCGCAGAAAGCGTGCCGTATTCACCCATGCAAAAGCTGGCGTCTTGGTTTTTCTCCCCGTTTGTGGATGCGGTACTTTGCCCCAGCCGCGATGCGTGTGATCAAGTGAAAAAAGCTGGCATTCAAAAGGTGCGGCAATGCCCGCTTCCTACCGAACCATCGCGAAATGAAATTCGTTACACGAATCACATCTGCCGCATCGGTTTTTTCGGGAAATTGGTGGGTCAAAAAGGCATACAGTTGTTGTGTGAAGCCATGAAGGAATTTCCAAGCTCATCATTGATTGTTTATGGAGACGGTCCCAAGCTTAAAAGATTTAAAGATTACAAAATAGATTACAGGGGCGTTTACTCGAAGGACAAAATTGATCTGGCTTTTTCTGAAATCGATCTTTTGGTCGTGCCGTCCATTTCCCAGCCGCGGGTGAGAGAACAGTTTGGCCGGGTGGTGGTGGAAGCGATGGAGCGGGGAGTGTTGGTGATTGGCTCTAATTCGGGGGCCATTCCGGAAGTGATTGAAGATGAGCGGCTCATTTTTCAGGAAAATAATGTTTCCGCCATTGCTGATAAAATCCGCTATGTTTTAAGTTTACCTGAAAGTGAAGTGGTTAAGATCAAAAAAACACTTCGCGAAAGATTTGAAAGAAAATATTCAGCGGCAGCAATTAAAACCATCGTTTTTGAATCTTTGAGCGAAATGAGTTTGTGATTACCATTTTTTCATTGCCCAAATCTTTTGAAGGGCATATCAGCGTTATCCAACGCAATGCAATCCAAAGCTGGAAGCTGCTGAATCCGGCTTGTGAGATTATCTTGTTTGGAAATGACGATGGAATTGATGAAGCCGCCAAAAAATATGGCGTTCGTCATTTTCCGAATGTCGAGCGAAATGAATTTGGAACGCCGCTTCTTTCAGATACTTTCTTGAAAGCCAAATCGATCGCGCGCTTCCCAATTTTATGTTTTATTAATTCGGATATCATTTTAACCGAGAGTCTCCAAAAAATTAGCAATCAGATTCCATTTGAAAAATTTTTGTTGGTAGGACGCCGGTGGAATATGGATATCCATGAATTGTTGGATTTTAATCGCGCCGGGTGGCAGGATGAACTGCGGCTAAAAGCGGCCCGGGAAGGCAGTCTGTTTACTGATTTTGGAATTGATTACGCCGTGTTTCCAAAAGTCTTGTTTCCGGTGATGCCGCCCTTTGCCATTGGAAGGCCTGCGTGGGATAATTGGCTTCTTTACCGGGCGCGGGTGGAAGGCGCAGAACTTATTGACATGACAGATGCGTTTCCTGTCATTCACCAAAATCATGAATACCCAAGCCACTTAAAGGACGGATCATCGGGTTTGTGGGCAGGGCCTGAATCCCGCAGGAATTTGGAATTAGCGGGGGATATGGATTATTGTTTTCACATCGGGGATGCAAACTGGGTTTTGAATGCAAGCGGAATCCATCCGGCCGGAAGCTGTCCTTTTAAAAGCCCGCGTGAAATTACAAAATGGCTGGTGTTGAATGAAAACCGTCCTTTGATTTCATGGATTGCAAAACCAATTCTTCAAATACGCCTTAAATTGAGGCGGATTGTTCGGTCTTTTCGTCAGGAATTCTATGAAAAATATTTTCACCACACTTGTCCAAACAAAACAACCAACATTCATCAGTGATGAAGGAGTGCCATGCGGTGGCAAAATAAAGAAGTATTGGTAACAGGCGGTGCATCCTTTATTGGATCACACTTAGTAGATATCCTGATCGAAAAAAATGCAAGCGTACGGGTCGTCGATGATTTGAGCAGCGGGCATCTTGAAAACATTCAGCACCACATTCAATCCGGGAAAGTCAAATTTCTAAAAGGAGACTTGCGCCAAGAAGAAATCGCAAGCAAAGCGGTTCGCGGCATTGACATTGTTTTTCATTTGGCAGCGGATCATGGCGGCCGGGGATACGTTGACTTGCACCAAGCAGCTTGCGCGGTGAATCTGATGCTGGATGGAATGGTTTTTCAGGCGTGCCGAAAAGCAAAAGTCGAAAAAATTGTTTATGCGTCATCCGGCTGCGTCTATCCCAATCATCTTCAGAATGATTTAAAAAAAGAAATTTACATGTCCGAAGACATGGTGAAACCACCCTATGATGCGGATAACATGTATGGCTGGGCCAAATTAATGGCAGAACTTACACTCCAAGCGTACAGTAAGGAATGGGGAATCAAAACTGCTTCCTGCCGCTATTTTACGGTGTATGGTGAACGTGGGGTTGAAAATCATGCGGTGATTGCCATGATTGCGCGCGCCTTCATTAAGCAGGATCCCTTTGAGGTGTGGGGAACGGGCGAGCAGATTCGGAATTGGACTTATGTGAAAGATATTGTGCGCGGGACAATTTTAGCGGCTGAGAAAATTGATGACGGGCGGGCGGTTAATTTGGGAACCATGGAGCGCACCCGCGTCATAGATGCCGTAAAAGAAGTTTTGCGTTATACGGGGCATAAAGCTAAAATTAAACTTTGTCCCGACATGCCAACCGGGCCTTTGAATCGGGTGGCGGATAATTCTTTGGCGAAAAAATGGTTGGGCTGGCAACCCGAAGTAAAGTTCATGGATGGTTTCCATCGAACCATTGACTGGTATCTTAAGACAAAAAACCGGGTGCAAGTCGAAAAAATTTTGAGTAACCGGTTGACCGAACGTTAAAGCCTGAGATGACGATAGTGGTTTCATTAAGTCAGGAGTCAAAGAGGGGAGATTTGAATTGTGTTTGAAAATTTTGTAATTCCCATTTTATTTACATTCGTCACATGCCTATTTACCTTGGCTCAAAAAATTCAAAAGGTGTCCGTGAGTCTCTTAAGTTTCGTCCGGATTTTGGTTGCCTTGAGTGCCTTGTCCGGAATTTTGATCATTCTCTTCTGCGGGGTGGATCTGCCATACTTTGACTCTTGGGCAAATATCTATTTTTACCGGGCGCCTTTCAATATCCGATCTCTGACACTGATGAACGGCGGTCATGTCATTATCGTACCCAATCTGATTTTGTTTTTTTTGGGCAAATTCACAGGATGGAACGTTAAATGTATTTTGTTTTTTCAATGGCTGTTATTGATTGGTTTTGCCTGCGGAATAAGCTGGCTATTCGATTCAAATTCTTTTTCCCCGCCTTCCAAATCAGCCAAACTTTCGGCTGGTTTATCAAAGGAAATCGCTTTGCTGTCAATGCTGGCAGTTGGTTTTGCATTGTCTCCGATTCATGCAAATTCTTTTGTTGATGATCGTTTACTGCCGCACATCCTGAGTTCTACGTTATTTATATTGGCCTTATTTTTTTTTAATCAAAATAATGGCTGGGCTTCCAATTTTTTTGCGCCTTTCATTTGTGTGGCAATGTCATTTACAACCGGCTGGGGAATATTGACTTGGCCCGCATTTTTCCCTGCGGTTCTATTGAAAAATATCAAACACAAACGCTGGTTCGCCATAGGTTGGTGGCTGGGTTGTGCCTTAGCAACGATATGGATTTTTTCCAAACTGTTTACGACGGGATATGCCGGGAATTTTGTGACGGGCCGGGCATTTGGAATGGGGCTTCTTGACTTTATTTTTTTGGTAGGAACCGTTGTTTATCCGCCGTTATTTATCGGGAAACTGTATCCGGTTAATACTTCTTTTTTATTTTTAGTAGGATTTGTTTTGTGTGCACTTCAAGTTTTTGTGACTGTTTGCGCGGTTAAACTTTTCAGTTTTTCCGAATGGATCAAGAGTTCCGTTGGGATTTCCCTCATTTTTTGTCTGCTTTCGGGACTGACTGCTACGATTGGACGAGCCGAATTTTATCCGTTCAGCAGCCTCGGAATGCGCTACGTCACCCTCGGTGTGATATTTTGTTCTGTTTTGGTTGTCCAGCTCATTCAAATTTCAAGTTGTGACAATGATCGTAAAGACATGATTAAAAAAATCCGGATTTTCTTAATCGCCATTTTTCTGGCAAACTATCCGTTGGCTCTATCTTATGCCTTGAAGATTTCAGAAGCCCGGCACGAAGATCTTTCAAAGGCAGTCAAATGCCTTAAATCTGACCGGCCGTTTCAAGATTTTTCCTGTTATCAAAGTGTTTATTCTGGATTAGACTTACCCAAACGTCAGCAAGGATTTATGAAAGATATTGAATTTATGAAGAAAAATAAAATATCCATGTTTCGGTATTTACAAACTTGAAATGAGATCCGCAAGCGAAAAGACAAATTTGATGACGCTGATCCGGCCAAACCGAGGCTGGTCCGGACTTGATTTGTATGAACTGTGGGAATATCGAGATCTTCTTTATTTTCTCGTCAAGCGTGACATTCAAGTGAAATACCGTCAAACGGTTCTTGGTGTCTTGTGGGTTGTCCTTCAGCCATTTCTCACCATGGTGGTCTTCAGCATTTTCTTCGGTAAGCTTGCCAAGCTTCCATCTGAGGGCTTGCCTTATCCCATTTTTATTTATGCGGCGCTTCTTCCGTGGCAGCTTTTTTCAAATTCGATTCTTGAGTGTAGCAACAGTTTGGTGGCTAACCAGCATTTGATTACCAAAGTTTATTTTCCACGGCTTGTCATTCCGATGGCTTCTGTTTTGAGTGCCTTCGCCGATTTCGCCGTGGCTTTCCTCATTTTAATCGTCATGATGTTTTTTTACGGAGTTTTTCCAAATTCTGCTATTTGTGCACTTCCCATCTTTCTTTTGCTTGCTCTTTTATGTGCTCTGGGAGTTGGATTATGGCTTTCAGCACTCAATGTTCAATATCGTGACGTTCGCTATACCGTGCCATTTCTGATGCAGCTTTGGTTTTTTATAACGCCGGTTGCCTATCCCGCGAGCCTTGTTCCCAGCTCGTGGCGTTTTTTCTATGGCTTAAATCCAATGGCCGGCGTGGTAGAAGGTTTTCGTTGGGTTCTTTTGGCAAAGGCAGAAGTATCAACGACCATTTTGATTTCTTCGTTTCTTATCACACTGGTATTGCTGGTGAGCGGCTTTCGTTATTTTAAACGGATGGAACGAAATTTTGCGGATGTCATTTAAATGAGAGTTTTATTTATTGGCGGCTCAGGAACCATCAGCAGTGCTTGCGCGAAAAAATGCTGGGAAACGGGAATCGATCTTTGGGTTTTGGTGCGCGGAACAAGAGACCATCGAATTGCGCGAAAAGACCGCATCATTCATGGTGACGTCAAACAGAATTTGAATGATGTCATTGCCAAACTTACCCCTGAGATGTGGGACTGTGTGGTGGATTGGGTGGCGTTTGATCCGGGTGATATTGCGCGCGATTTCAAATTATTCTACAAAAAAACAAAAAAATTTATTTACATTAGTTCTACCAGCGTTTATAGAAAACCGCTTCTTAAAATTCCGGTAACTGAAGATGCGCCAATCGGAAATAAGTTTTTTTCCGAAGCGGATGAAAAAGCCGAAGCAGAACGTTTATTGATGGAGCTTTACCGCGATAACGGTTTTCCAGCCATGATTGTCCGTCCGGGGCATGTTTATTCTGATTTTGTTCCAATTACAGGCATAAAGGGAATGGGTTTTGGGTTGATGGATCGTATTATGAAAGGAAAGCCCATTTTGGTTCACGGGGATGGCACGGGCCTTTGGAGTGCAATGTATAACGAAGACTTTGCAGAAGCATTTGTTCCTCTCATGTGTCACGAGGGAACGGTTGGTGAGGTTGTTCAAATCGCATCTGATCAATTCCTGACATGGGCGCAGATTTATCAGATGACAGGAGAAGTGCTTGGAAAATCTGTGGAGCTGGTCACAGCATCCGCTGATTTAATTTATTCGTATGATCCTGAAATTGGCGCTACGCTTCTGGGTGATAAGGCATACAGTTACCTTTTTGATATTTCCAAATTAAGAAAATTTGTTCCTGGATTCAAGGTAAAAATATCTTTTGCTGAGGGAGTCAAACGTTCTGCTCAATACTATCTGGATCACGCCTCGGAATTTCAACCGAAACAAATAATTAATGAATTGATGGATAAAATTATTGCGCATGTTCGCTCCGAAGTAGGGTGATGGGTGAAGATATTTTTTGTTGCGGGCGGAGTCCCGTTTGAAAATCATGATGCACCAGGTGTTTCAGCAGTTGACATTCAGATCTACCAAACGCTAAAGACGCTACATGGCCTTGGTCATGAGATTTCTCTTCAGTCTATATTCACACCGTATCGCGAGGATCGGTTAAATGGAGATGAAGAACGCGCTTTTGATCATATTTCAAAACTGGGAATTCAGGTCTTAGCACCTATATTCACTAAAGGGTTTGATAAAGCGGGGAATCATTTCAGTCGTTTAGGTCGTTTGTTTCGTTTTGCGATTGGTTTTTCGAAAGTTGAAGATTTTTACCCGACAGTTAACTTGCGGCAAAATTTTGAAAAGCAAATTCGTAATTCTAATTGTGACCTAATCTTTTTCTTTTCAAGCTATGAAGGGATTTCTGCTTTCTATCGCTATCAAGGTTGCCCAACGCTGGCGTATCTTGGTGATATGGATTTCCAGCCAGGGGAATTACGTCTAAAGGATTATCAATTGTTTTACGGGCCCACGCCCCTATGGGAGAGATTGGCTTGGACGCATCGGTTGTGGCAGTTTAAACGCGAACATTTCCGGTTGATGAGATGGGTTGATTTGCTTGTGAATTCAACGGACGCAAATTCAGTCAATTATCGCGAGGCTGGTCATGCAAGAAGTTTTTATGTTGGTCCGCCCTGGAAAGATAAAAAAATTGAGAATGAGCCGGACTTAAAGCCAATCAAAATCATAGGGTATTTGGGAAGTTTGGGAAATACCGCAAGTACTTATGGCCTGCGATTTCTTTTGGAAAAAGTGGTTCCCGAGCTTAATAAAACAATGGATGGAATTGATTACGAGTTGCATATCATTGGTGGGGGTGAAATTAATCTTCAATTGAAGCCCTTATTGCAGCAAAAAGGAATTGTGGTTCGGGGGTGGGTAAAAGATGTTGATCATGAACTCAAAACTTGTACCGCGATGCTTGTTTTGGATAATGCCGGGCGCAGGCTTGGTGCGGATACCAGGATGATTGTGGGTTGGTCGATGGGGGTTTGTCTCATTGCACATGAAAATAGCAGGAAAGCAATTCCTGAAATTGAACACATGGAAAACACTCTTTTAGGGAAAACGGGTCGCGAAATTGCGGAAATGATTCGTCTAGCCACGGAAGATAAAGCGCTTCATTTGAGACTGAGAAAAAATGGCCGTAAAACATTTGAAAAATACTTTGAACCTTTGGTTTGGACGCAAAAAATTTTAAGTTTATATGAATCACACAGCAATTAGAACGCAAGGATTAGGCAAAAAATACAAAATTGGAAAGAGAGCACCTTATTATTCGCTGCGAGAAGTCATTTCGCAAAAAGTCAGCGGAGCGTTGAAGCGAACGGAATCGAAAATTTCAGGCAAAAATTTAGTAAAAGATTATATTTGGGCTATTAAAGACGTTGAATTTGAAGTGAAACGCGGGGAAGTGCTTGGAATTATCGGACCGAACGGAGCCGGCAAAAGCACGCTTCTTAAAGTTCTGTCCCGGATTACAGATCCAACAGAGGGCCGAGCGGAAATTTTCGGGCGCGTAGGCTCGCTTCTAGAAATTGGGACAGGTTTCCATCCGGAATTAACGGGACGTGAGAACATCTATTTGAACGGTTCTATTCTCGGGATGAAAAAATCTGAAATTAGAAAAAAATTTGACCAAATTGTTGATTTCGCGGGTGTCGGTGATTTTATTGATACGCCGGTCAAACATTACTCAAGCGGAATGCACGTCCGGCTGGCTTTTTCTGTCGCGGCTCATTTGGAAACCGAAATCCTTCTTGTGGATGAAGTGCTTGCCGTTGGCGATGCGGCGTTTCAATTTAAATGTCTTACCAAGATGTCTGAACTTTCCGAAAGTGACCGCACCATTCTTTTTATCAGTCATAACATGGATGCGATACGAAAGTTGTGCAGCCGGTCTATTTTGTTAGACTATGGTAAAATGACGAAAGTAGGCCCGACCCAGGAAGTCATTGACTTTTATTTAGCGTCCGTTCGTAAACAGGCAAGTTTGACATCGGGTACCGTATCGCTTCGTGAACACCCCGGACGACTCAGAGATCATTTTGGGCCCGTTCGGTTGATCAGTGTTCAGGTCTTTCAAAATGGCGAAGCCACGTGGAAAGTGTCTTGCGGCGGCGAAATTCAGGTTGTGATTGGCTATGAAACAATCGGTTCGTCTTCCGCTGCTCAAAATACGATGTTCAATGTTGTTTTCTCAAATGCGTACAATCAACGGCTGGCCACGTGCCGCAGCGTTGATGCCTCTTCAGAAAGTTTTAAAGTGAAAGGACAGGGAACCGTGACTTGTCTTATTGCGCGGCTTCCTCTGCGGCCTGGTTTGTATAAGATTTCGGTTGGCTGCAATACGGAAGCAGGGCATTCGGACGGTATTTATGATGCGGCAACCATGGAAGTTGTTGGAACCCATTTTTATTCATCCGGTCAAGTTCCTCCGGTTGGGTTTGGTGACATGCTAATTGATCATTCTTGGGAGTTGAAAAAATGACGAACAAATCACCTCGAGCTTTGGTGACCGGTGGCGCAGGATTTATCGGAAGCCATTTGGTTGAGCGACTGGTTGAGCGAGGAATGGAAACCATCGTTCTGGATAATTTTTCAACAGGCAGACCGGAAAATTTATCACATATTAAAGACAAAACGCGGCTCAAGATCATTCAAGTTGATATTTCAGATTTTGAAGCAATTAATCCGCATTTTAAAAATATCGACTGGGTTTTTCATTTGGCGGCGTTGGCGGATATTGTTCCGTCCATTCAGAAACCGCTCGATTATTACAAATCGAACGTTACCGGAGCCGCCTGCGTTTTAGAGTCTTCCCGATTAAATGGCGTGAAGAGGTTTGTCTATGCGGCGTCGTCATCCTGTTACGGAATTCCGAACCAGGTTCCGACTCCGGAAAGCGCAGCGATTAGGCCGCAATATCCCTACGCACTCACCAAATATCTGGGCGAGGAAATGGTCTTGCATTGGCAGCAGATTTACGGTTTGTCTGCTAATTCGCTTCGGTTTTTTAACGTCTATGGGCCAAGGTCGAGAACGTCCGGGACTTATGGTGCTGTTTTTGGCGTTTTTTTGGCGCAGAAATTGGCCGGTAAACCATTTACGGTAGTGGGTGACGGAACGCAAACAAGAGATTTTACTTTTGTGACGGATGTAGTTCAAGCGATGATTCATACAGCTCAATCCGATTTGGCGGGTGAAATTATGAACGTGGGAAGCGGAAATACCTATAGCGTGAATCAGCTGGTCAAGCTTCTGGATGGCCCGGTGACCCATATTCCAAAAAGGCCCGGTGAACCGGATTCTACTTTCGCCGATATTTCAAAGATTAAAAAATTATTGGGCTGGCAGCCGAAAGTATCTTTTGAATCCGGAGTTTCCCTGATGCTTAAGGAAATTGACTATTGGCGAAAAGCGCCGGTTTGGACTCCGGAGAAAATTGAAGTTGCAACGAAAGAATGGTTTCAGTACCTATCAAAAGATAGCAACCAACCGGCGGTTCAAATTAAAAAGGTTTAAGTGCTTAACTTGGAACGGTTTCATATTTTTCGGTAAAATCGCGATGGAAAAAGATCAAAGGATTAATCAAAAAATAAAGTCGCTTGATGTTTTGGCGCACGTGATTTCTAAGATTAAAAAATCCGGAAAAAAAGTAGTTCACTGCCACGGCGTTTTTGATTTGATTCATCCGGGCCACTTCAAACATCTTCAGAGTGCAAAAAGAATGGGGAATGTCCTGGTCGTGACCGTGACGCCGGATCGGTTTGTGAAAAAAGGTCCGGGAAGACCGGTATTTCATGAAACTTTACGAGCAGAATCGCTTGCCGAGCTTGAGAGTGTTGATTTTGTTGCAATCAATCAATGGCCAACGGCTGTCGAAACCATTCGGCTTTTGCGGCCCAACTTATATGTGAAGGGAAAGGATTATGCGAAGCGCGAGCGTGATGTGACAGGAAAAATTTACGCGGAAGAAAAGGCGGTGCAATCCATTGGCGGCCAAATCAAATTTACGAGCGACATTGAATTTAGTTCCTCCCATTTGATCAACAATTTTATGAGTATTTTCCCGCCGGAAACGGAAAAATGGCTCCACAGTTTCAGAAAAAAATTTCCGGTTACTAAAATTGTCGAATACATTCAGCGCTGCAGCGAATTAAAAGTCCTGGTCATGGGTGAAGCGATTTTAGATGAATATGTTTTTTGTGACGGGCTTGGAAAATCAAACAAAGACCCCATTTTGGCGTTTAAATATCATTCAACCGAAGCGCATGCGGGCGGAGCGCTTGCCGTCGCCAATCACCTCGCCGGATTCTGTAAAGAAGTTGCGCTATTAACGATGCTCGGCGATCGTGAACGAAAGGAATCTTTTATTCGAAAGTCGCTTGCCGGAAATATTCGCCCTTATTTTATTACCCGCGAAAATTCCCCGACGATTCACAAACGCCGGTTTGTTGATTCGCACACAAATGCCAGAATGTTTGAGATTTATTTAATGAATGATGCGTCGATGAGCGCACGCACAGGTCAAACGTTGGTGTCGAAACTAAACGGACTTCTCAAAAAGTATGATCTCGTGATTTGCGCTGATTACGGCCACGGCCTTTTTACTGAAAAAGCGATTCAGGTAATCTGCCGGCGCGCTAACTTTCTTGCTGTCAATACCCAAGCCAACGCGGGAAATCGCGGGTTTAACACGATCTCAAAATATCCGAAGGCAGATTACGTCTGCCTTGCCGGACATGAAGTGTCGCTGGAAACGCGAATGAAACATGCGAATTGGCACGATCTGGTTCTTGAAGTCACGAAACGCATTCGTTGTTCAAATTTTGGAGTCACGGAAGGAAACCGGGGCATTCTCCACTATTCTAAGAAAAATGGATTTGTGGAAGTTCCTGCTTTTGCGGCCAAAGTGGTTGATCGCGTCGGCGCCGGCGACGCCGTTCTTGCGTTAACTTCATTGTTGGTTTATTTAAAAGCGCCATGGGAAACGGTTGGTTTCGTCGGAAATTTAGTCGGCGCTCAAATGGTGGCTGACCTCGGAAACCGCGTCACGATACAAAAAACTTCACTGATCCAAAATATAAACTCTTTAATGAAATAACATGAGCACAGTTCTTGTGACGGGAGGCGCTGGTTATGTGGGAAGCGCTCTTGTCCCCAAATTGCTGGAAAAAGGCCACACGGTTAAAGTTTTAGACCTTTATCTTTACGGCGATCACGTTTTTGATTCCGTTAAAGATCATCCCCGTTTAGAACAAATCCAAGGTGATATCAGAAACCGTGAATTGCTCAGCCGCATTCTTCCGGGTTGCGACACGGTCCTTCATTTGGCGTGCATTTCGAACGATCCCAGTTTCGAATTAAACCCGGAACTTGGCAAGTCGATTAATTACGATGCTTTTCTTCCTCTGGTTGAAATATCCAGAAATTCCGGAGCGAAAAGGTTTATTTACGCGTCTTCATCAAGCGTTTATGGCGTGAAAAAAGAAAAAGAAGTCACGGAGGAATTGGCGCTTGAACCGCTTACGGATTATTCAAAATACAAAGCGCTGTGTGAAGAAGTTTTGCTGGACGCAAGACGGCCGGGTTTTTCGGTGTTTATCCTGAGGCCGGCCACCGTTTGCGGCTATTCGCCCCGGCTTCGCTTGGACCTTACCGTGAATATTTTAACCAACCATGCGGTAAATAAAGGTGAGATCACCGTTTTTGGCGGGGACCAAATGCGGCCGAATATTCACATTGATGATATGACGGACCTTTATGTGAAATCGCTCGAGTGGCCGCCCGAATTGATAAACGGTAAAATTTATAATGCCGGATACGACAACCTTCCGGTAATGAAAATTGCAAAGATGGTTCAGAGTGTGGCGGGTGGCGCTGTCAAAATTAAAATTTTACCGACGGATGACCACCGCTCGTACCACATTTCGTCAGAAAAGATTAAGCGTGAGATCGGGTTTATTCCGCAAAAAACCGTTCAAAATGCGGTTGAAGAATTGGTGGTTACCTTTCGTGCGGGTAAGATTCCAAATCCCCTTAGCGATATTCGTTATTACAATATTAAAACCATGCAGTCCGTTCATCTCAAGTGAAAGCAGCCAGTTTAAAGCGGGTGGTCGGGATTGATTTTGATAATACGATTGCCTGTTATGACGAAATTTTGCACACATTGGCAAGCAAAGCCGGTTGGATCGAATCTCATTTTCCCAAAAGTAAGAAACAGATCAGAGACCATGTTCGGTCTTTGCCTGACGGTGAAATCAAATGGCAAAAACTTCAGGCGGCGATTTACGGTCCTGAAATGCATCAGGCAAAATTAATGGAAGGTGCCATGAATTTTTTTGAAGAATGCCGCAATCAAAATACCGATGTTTATATTATCAGTCATAAAACAGAATATGCCGGCTGTGACGAAACAAAAACTAATTTACAGAAAGCAGCTTTGGATTGGATGGAAGTGAAAGGTCTTTTTGACTCCCAACGGACCGGTATCTCAAGAAAGCATGTCTTTTTTGAATCTACCCGCGAAATGAAGATTGATCGAGTCGTTAAGCAAAAATGCACACACTTTATTGATGATTTGGAAGAAACATTTTCGGAAACTTTATTTCCCAAAAGCGTAAAAGCAATTTTATTTGATCCAAACGCCACAAGTTGTCACACGAAAAGTTCTCGATTTCAAGTCATCACAAGTTGGAAAGATATTTCGATCTGCGCTGATTCCGATTTTCAAAAAAAGATTTCTGATCTTGCTCAATCCAAAGTTTTGTCTCTTGATTTTGTAAAAAACGGCCGGAATAGCCGCATTCTGCAAGCTCGGCTTAAAAATGGCAAGCGAATCGCTGTGAAATGTTATTTCCGGAGTTCAGAAGATTCGCGGGATCGGTTGAATGTTGAATATCAGAGTTTAAATTTTTTGCGGGATCATGGAATCAAGAATATTCCTCGCCCGCTTGTGATTGATCAGAAAAAATATCTCGCCGTGTATGAGTGGATTGAGGGAAAGGGGCTTTTACACGAAGAAACACAATTGCGCGATATAGAGCAAGCGGTCTTGTTCTTAAAGAACCTTTACGAGCTTCGTACGTTGCCGGAAGCGCGCAATTTACCCAAAGCCTCGGAAGCAAGTTTTTCACTCGAGCAGTTGCTGGGTCACTTGGAAGTTCGTTTTCGCCGCCTTCGTTCCGTAAAAGAAAATGACAAACGCATTTTCAAGGATATGCATCAATTTCTGAAGGAAAATTTGGAACCCAAATTCTATCAACTGAAATCAAAATCTTCGAAGGAATATCAAAAACTAGGGTTGGCATTGAAATCTGAAATTCCATTAAAACATAGAACCTTAAGCCCCTCGGATTTCGGGTTTCACAACGCAATTCGGACTTCGAATGGAAATATCACGTTTCTCGATTTTGAATACTTTGGCTGGGACGACCCCGCAAAAACAATTTGTGATTTTCTACTTCATCCGGCGATGAAATTAACCGAACCGCTTAAAAAATACTTTGCCGCCGAGACTCTTAAGATTTTTGTGAGTGAGCAAATTCTGCACGATCGCGCAGAATTTTTATTTCCGCTCTTTGCATTAAAATGGTGTTTGATTCTTTTGAATGAATTTGTTTCTCATGACTTTGAACGCAGAGAATTTGCTTCACCGGTCGGGGAAAATAGAGAAAAATTATTAAGAGATCAATTGGACAAATCCCGTAAAATGTTCCAAAATACAAAGTTTAATCATGGCTACCTTGGATAAGCGTTCAAAAGACATCCGGAAAACCGTTATTCGAATGGTGGAGTCGGGCCGGCGGGGACATATTGGATCCGCATTCTCACTGGTTGAGATTCTCCGCGTTCTCTATGACGATGTCATGCGTTATGACGCAAAGAAACCAAAATGGGCCGATCGTGATCGATTTATTTTAAGCAAAGGCCACGGATGTCTTTCGCTTTATACCATTTTGGCAGAGAAGGGATTTTTTCCGGAGTCTGAGCTTTGGAAATTTTGTAAGCCGGACGGTATTTTGGGCGGACATCCGGAATATGGAAAAGTGCCCGGAATTGAAGCGTCCACCGGAAGTTTGGGGCACGGGCTTGCCATGGCGATCGGGTTTGCGCTCAATGCGAAACTGGAAAAAGCAAAGCATCGCGTGTTTGTGGTGGTGAGTGACGGTGAGTGTAACGAAGGGTCGCTTTGGGAAGCCGCGCTTTACGCTTCAAAACATCAGCTAAGCAATTTAAATGTATTCGTGGATTACAACAAACACACCTCTTACGGATCCACTGCTCAGGTTTTAGAATTGGAACCTTTTGCGGAAAAATGGAAAAGTTTCGGATTTTCTGTCCAAGAAGTTGACGGTCATTCCGTCAATGAATTGCAAAATGTGTCTAAAAAACTTCCGTTTGAATCTGATAAACCGAGTCTTGTCATTTGCCACACAGTCAAAGGAAAGGGAATTTCCTTCGCAGAAAACAATATGGAATGGCATCACAAAAGCAAAATTTCCGATGACGAAATCAAACAATTGATGAACGAGCTTGCCTGATTGTTTATGAGAAAAGTCTGCCTCGATATGGTTTATGAACTTGCAAAACGTAACAAGCAGGTTCTGTTTCTGGGATCTGACCTCGGTGTCGGAACGCTCGAGCAGATGAAGCGAGAGCTTCCGGGTCAATTCTTGATGGAAGGTGTCAGCGAAGCTGCTATTGTTGGTATGGCTGCCGGGTTTGCGCTTGAAGGAAGAATTCCTTATGTCAACACCATCGCAACCTTCCTCACGCGCCGCTCATTCGAGCAAAACGTTCTTGATTTATGTCTGCACAACACCAGTGTCCGATTGATCGGAAATGGCGGCGGGCTTGTGTACGCGCCGCTTGGCCCAACGCATCTTGCGATCGAAGACCTCGCTATTTTCCGCGCACTTCCGAATATGACAATCATTGCTTGTGCCGATGCCAATGAAATGCAAAAAATGATGCCGTGCACGCTCGATTATCCGGGACCTATTTACATTCGGCTGGCAAAAGGCGGGGACCCAATTGTAACGAATGACACGTCTTTTAAAATCGGGAAGGCATATTTGATGCGGGAAGGTGAAGACGTTCTTTTGGTTACAACCGGTGTGACACTTCAGATTGCGTTAAAAGCTGCAGATTCATTAAACGCGAAAGGGATTCAGGCGGCTATTTTGCATGTTCCGACCGTGAAACCCATTGATTCTGAAATGATCTTGGATTATGCGCATCAAGTGTCGGCGATCGTGAGCATAGAAGAACATAGTGTTATTGGCGGTTTGGGAAGTGCCGTTAGCGAACTTATTTCAGAAACACAATTTGCCAGTCCAAAACGATTCAAGAGAATCGGGATTCCGGACGTATTTCCTGATCAATATGGATCGCAGGAGTCGCTCATGGATCGCTACGGAATTACATCCGAAAATGTTGTGTCTGTAGCAGAAACCTTGTTAAAAGAAGGATAGTTTATGGCTTACATTGAATTTATCACACAAGCGCATAAAAGCACGAAGCGAAATTATGTGGAACGTGTTGTCAGCTATGATAAAGCGGAATGCGCTGAAGTCGCCAAACGGTTCGGAAAGGATTACTGGGATGGTGACCGCAAATATGGCTACGGCGGATATCGTTATGACGGACGATGGCGCGTGGCTGCTCGAGCGATTGCCAAACATTACGGGTTGAAACCAGGCGATAAAATTTTAGACATCGGCTGCGGAAAAGGTTTTTTGCTTTATGAATTCACGCAAGTGGTTCCCGGAATTCAAGTAACAGGAATTGATATTTCACAGTATGGAATTGAACATGCAAAAGAAGAAGTGAAACCATTTTTGCGAGTTGGAAATGCTGCGAAGCTTCCTTTTGAGAACCATTCATTCGATTTGGTTTATTCCATTACGACATTTCATAATTTATACAACTATGAACTACACAGCGCTTTAGAAGAAATGGAACGGGTTGGCAAAAAAAAGAAATATATCGTTGTTGAGTCCTACCGAAACGAACGTGAAAAAGCGAACTTGCTTTATTGGCAGCTGACGTGCGAATCGTTTTATACGCCAAAAGAATGGGAATGGTGTTTCAAGCAAGCCGGCTACACAGGTGATTATGGATGCATTTATTTTGAATAAAAAAGTTCCCAGAACTCGCGCGGCTATTTTGTGAAACAGCACGTACCGCTGATCGTGTCAGAAATTGAAATCCCGACTTTGCGGACGGGCCAGTTGCTCGTCAAAGTAAACGCCACGAGCATTTTCGGAAAGCAGGGAAAAGACCCATATTTGCCACATTTGCTGGGGCATGAAGGAACTGGTGTTGTTATTGATATTGGAAAAAGTGTCCGGAAAGTAAAATTGGGTGATCATGTCGTGCTTCATTGGATCAAAGGCTCCGGAATGGATGCGCCACCTGCCAATTGTTGCAGTTGATACAACCGGAAACTCAAAAGTAAGAGAGCTTGCTTATGAAGTAACATCAAATAAAGGCAGAACCATTTTGGCAGGCGTGCCGCATTGCGGTGAGAAAATTACAATCGATTCATTTCCGCCGCCGGATTTTTGGCTCTCACGGCGGCGGAACAAAACCGGATCGCGATATTTTGCGCTATATTAACTTATACAAGCAAAAGAAGATTGTGTTGTCTAATCAAATTACGCATCGATTTGCTTTGCAAAATATTAATTTAGGCGCTGAACTAATGCGAAGTGGCAAGACTGTTCGCTGCCTCATTGAAATGCTGTAATTTCTTTAATATTAAGATCACGGAAAATGAACAAAAAATGCATTGCCCAACTTGCGGATAAGGAATTCTATAGACCGCAAATTTGTTTGGAGAATCGATTAACTCGTGCGCTGGTAGATGATCGAAAGGTCTTTCAAAACCATAAAATGGTTATTGCGGATATCGGAGCGCGATACGGATTTGATCCGTTTTGGAATATTTTTTCGGATCAATGTATTCAGTATGGTTTTGAGTCAGATCTTTCGGAGTGTTTACGGTTAAGGAAGCAATACTCAGAGAATGATGTTGAATCGCTAAAACGAATTGCTCATCACGCCTTATGGGAGAAACCTGGTTCGCGCACTCTCTACGTAACAAAATCTCCTAACAATTCATCGTGTTATTTGCCGAATAAAAAGTTTTTTCAACAATTTCCTGACTCATCATCCGTGGAAGTGATTCGTAAGGACAAAATAACGGCAATTACTTTTGATGAATTTGCTCAGAAAGAGAAAATTGATTTTGACGTCTTAAAACTTGACGTGCAGGGCGGGGAACTCCCTATTTTAAAAGGCGCTGCTCGGGAGCTTTCACGTTCGGTGCTTGCTGTTATTGCGGAAGTAGAGTTTGTGGAGCTTTATTCACGTCAACCACTTTTTTCTGATGTAGATCAATATATGCGTCGCATGGGTTTTGTGCTGTTTGATTTGGATATTCGAAGGTGGCGAAGAAAATCACTTACGAAAGAATTTGATGGGATCCAAATCGGGCAGTCTGTCTGGGCGGATGCGCTCTATTTAAAAGATCCCATCGGAGGCGGACCGAGTGTCAGAAAAAAATTCGACAAAACCATGTGGCTTAAACTCATTGCGCTGTCCGAATTGTTTTCATTGCCCGATTACGCTCTGCAATTGGTTGATTTTGCACATCAGTATGCCAGCATCAAAAAATCGCAAAAGGAAGAATATGTGCGGCTGTTAAATGCAAATTGCATCGTTTCAGCGAATCAGCGGCGAATGCTGAATTCTCTCAAGAAGTGAAAATGAAAATTCTAATTACAGGCAGCGGCGGGTTTATTGGAAATTACTTGGCTCAGACATTTCTGAATCAAGGTTATTCAGTGACGGCAACCTATCGAAATGTTAAACCAACTCTAACAGTTCCTTCCGTTAGACGGTTAAAATCCATTGCCTTAAATTTGAACGAAGGATGTAAGAATATGGGGCGCGCCGACGTCGTGATTCATGCGGCTGCTGCACACCCCACTGCCCTACCTGAACCGGGAGTGAATGATTACGTTCAATCGAATGTTTTAGCGACTTTGAATCTCGCTGAGTACTTTAAGAAAAATCCCCCAAACTTTTTTGTATTTTTATCAAGTGTTGATATTTATGGAACAGTTACGCAAACTCGTTTACGCGAGGATGCACTTATCAATAACCCTAATATATATGGGTTCACCAAGAATTTGAGCGAAAATATTTTAAAGAATTACACGCAATACTTCCCTGTATTGTCTATTCGATTACCAGGTGTGGTGGGGTTCGGCAATCGTAAAGCTTGGGTTGGCCGTGTATTCGAAAATTTAACGAAAAGTAAACCAGCGGCCATTTACAATCCAGATGCTTTGTTTAACAATGTTATCCATGTTGCAGATATTGCGCGGTTTATCAGCAGTTTGCCAAAGAAACACTTAGTAAAATTTGATGCGGTCAATTTAGCTGCTTCTGGATCGATGCAAATTAAAGAGATAGTTGAATCAATGAAAAAAATGATAAATTCGAAATCAAAAATTACCGTGTGTCAAAATAGTCGAAAGTCATATACAATTAATATTGCAAAACTAGAAAAGAAATTTGGATTTCGTCCGGAATCCGTCAAACACACGATTGATCGTTACGTTTCTGAGAACCAAAGCGAAAGGTGTTAATAGTTGACCTTTAAACAGAAAATACTTCTAATGCAACATGAGTTCAAAAAGTTGTTTAAAGATGGAGAAACGGCTTTTCTTGGCGCATTATATGATGCACTGATGGAGTTTGGATCAATTAAAGACTCGCATCATGAGTTTGATTTAAAAGTCTCTCAAGAGGTCAGTGTCGCTGAGACGGCATCAAACCCAATTTCATTGCGCTTTTTGCAGCTTCTTACTCTTTTAAGAAACCAACGCGTATTTTGGAAATTGATACTTTTATCGGGTTGTCTGCTATAGCAAGGACAAAAGTTCTCGCGAAGAATAAGTGCGTCGTGACGATTGAGAAATATCCTGTTTTTGCAGAAATCGCCAAGCGAAATCTCGCTCAGAACGGTTTTTTTAAATGGTATAATGCTAATTCTCAAAAAATAATGAAAAATAAAGTTGCAGATATTCACAAGCTAGAAAATCTACCAAACAAAAATACATAAAATGGTCAAAGCGCTTGTTATTGGCGGAGGAATGTCGGGCTGCTGCGCCACTCATCTAATGACAGAAAAGAAAGGATGGGATGTGACGCTTGTGGAATCTGCACCTTTCTTAGGCGGAGGCTGCAAAACATTTTTTTACGGAGGCCATCCGTACACCTATGGGCCAAGACATTTTCTGACGCAAAATGAAAAACTTTTCAATTTTTTAAATCAATATGTTCCGATGCGCCGGATTCCAGAGCATGAATTTTTAACTTATGTGGAACGCGATCCAGGATTTTATCATTTCCCGATTCATCGCGACGACGTCGACTTAATGCCGGATCGAGACAAGATTCATCAAGAACTAGAAATGCTCTCGGGCGTTGAAAACGTTAAAAATCTGGAGGAGTATTGGATTGGCTCCGTCGGAAAGACGCTTTACAGCAAATTCATCGATCAATACTCAAAAAAAATGTGGGCCGTCAAATCAAATGCAGAAATTGATACGTTCAATTGGTCGCCGAAAGGTGCTGCACTGAAAACAGGTCCAAAAGCCGCTTGGACGGAAGCTATTTCAGCATTTCCCATTAAAGAGAACGGTTATGATGATTATTTTGAAATTGCAACCCAGAAATCAAAGGTTCATCTAAGTACTCGAATTGAATCCTTCGATATGGAAAATCACAGGGTTAAAATAAGCGGTTCGTGGTCAGCATACGACGTAATTGTAAATACCATTTCACCTGAAATTATTTTAAGCAATGCGTTCGGTCCTTTGCGATGGATTGGAAGAGATTTTTTGAAGGTCGTGCTTCCGGTGAAAGAAGTCTTCCCGAAGAATGTTTACTTTCTTTATTATGCCAATCAGGAACCATTTACGCGGATTGTAGAATATAAGAAATTTTATCGACATCATTCAGACTCAACATTGCTTGGAATCGAAATTCCTTCTTTCAACAACCAATTGTATCCGTACCCGATTAAAAAAGAACAAGAGCACGCGCAAAAATATCTGGATGCATTACCTAAAAATGTGTTTTCAATCGGCCGCGCTGGCACCTATCGCTACATTGATATCGATGATATCATTCAACAATGCATGGATTTAGTTCGTGAAATTGATTAAACCTAGGCCTGTGTGCCGTGAATAAATATGACCCGTCAGCCATCGGTTCTGACATTCCTCGTTCCTTTGCTCAATGTGTTGTACGTCAATTAGCCTTTTTTCTTGTTAAAATATTGGGGCTGAATAAAGCCGGATTCTTTTCAACAGAAGTTGTGCAGCAAATAAATCCAATTTGCTCCATTCAAACCAAGTTTGGCAAGCTATATTGTAAGGGTGGTCATGGACGCCTTCGGTGGCGTGCTTTAACATTTTATTCAGAGGAACCTAATACAGTGAAATGGTTGGAATCTTTAAGCGAAGAGGATTTATTGTGGGATGTCGGGGCAAATGTTGGACTTTACTCAATTTACGCTGCCAAATACGCCAAGTGTAAAGTATTGGCAATAGAGCCAGAGGCGCAAAATTTTGCGATTTTAGTTGAAAATATTGTGTTAAACAAAATTCAAGATTATGTTGAAGTAATGAATGTTGCCATCACAAATAATTTTGGATTTGGAAAATTATTGGTTCACTCCTTGACGAAAGGAGGAGCATATAATTTCTTTACATTTGAACCTACCAATGACACAGAAATTACCCAAAGGCAAATTGGGATTTCATTAGATGATCTTTCTCTGCGGTTTGGTTTTAAGTGGCCAACTTATCTTAAAATAGATGTGGATGGAAATGAGCCAGAGATTATTCAAGGAGCTCAATTTTTGTTAAAGAGTGGACAATTGAAAAGTCTTTTAATCGAGGTTCAGAAAAATCATCCCGCACATGTTCAAATGATAGAAATCATATTAGCTGCGGGATATGAATGCATCTCCAATCGCTCAAATTGGGAATCTAGAAGGAATCGAACCAGAGAAAACGAGCGTCCCACGACCAACATGATTCTTATTAAAAAAACATAATAAAACTGTTATTCATTGTATAAACCCGGTTAAGAACATTTGAACATTCCGCATCCATCACCAGATCAGGCACTTTACAAGCAAGTTCTCGAAGAAGGCTTCCAGAGATTTCCGGAGCGCCGAGCCAATTACCTAAAATATCAAGCTGCAAAACGTGGTGTGAGTTTAGATTATTTGCCGATCAAGTTGGATATCGAAAACGTCAGCCGCTGCAACTTTCATTGCACGATGTGCCAAGTGAGCGATTGGCCGGGACTCAAACGTGCCGATGACATGTCTTTTGAAGATTACAAAGCATTGATTGATGCACAGGATGGCTTGATTGAAATCAAGCTTCAGGGAATGGGAGAACCATTAATGGGTTCTTGTTATTTTGACATGATTTCTTACGCGCGAGCCAAATACATTTGGGTCAGATCGACCACGAACGGGTCTTTGCTTCATTTGCAAGATAATTACAAACGTTTGATTGATTCCGACATTTGCGAATTGCAAATTTCCATTGATGGAACCACGCCTGAAACTTATGAAAAAATTCGGAGGGGCGGAAATTTTAAAAAGACCGCGGACAATTGTATTCTGATCAATCAATATTGCCGTGATGTTCAGCGAAAACGAACCCGGATGTGGTCTGTGATTCAGCGCGATAATTTTCATGAACTTGAAGCGTTTCCCAGGTTTGCACAGGAACTTGGATTTGAACGTCTCACACTGTCGCTTGATTTAAATGACTGGGGACAAGAACAATGGAAGAAGTTAAATGATTTCTTGGATGTGCGCGAAGCATTTCGATCAGATCAAATCCAGGCACTGATTGATTTGGGTAAGCAACATCAAGTTGAAGTGACATTTTGGTTCATTGACAAAAAATATGATACAGACAATCCTTCACATTTATGTCCATGGCCATTTGAACGCGCTTATGTTTCATCTGATATGCGCGTGGTTCCGTGTTGCCTGATCGCAAATCCTGAAGTGACCGATCTTGGAGACGCACGTGATTTTTCAAAAGTTTGGAATGGTGATGACATGATCACTTTCCGAAAAATGCATTTACAGGGCCAAATTCCGAAGATCTGTCAATCTTGTTATAAGAATCGTCCGTCTCAGTCTCAGCAAAAATAACCGCATGCGGCGACAATTCACTGACCATGCAAGTCGCTCATTTGGCGCATCGTGTCGTAGACGATATCGTTTGCTTTAGCAAAAAGTTACCCGCTTAAAGAAAGGCCTGTCAAAAGTGTTCCAAAGAATTATTTTGAGATTAGTTACTTTAATTAATTTCCCCACGATCCTTATGCGCTTGCTCTTTCACTGTCAAATTTTGAAGAAAAGCCGGTTATTTGTCTTGATGAAAGAAGGCGGATTTGGGCACACGGTCACAGGGCCTGATGTGGCGCGCAGACTTTTTCCGGACAAACGAGTCACTTTTATTATTTTGTCCGAAACCCGTCGCCACAACCGAAAAGTTTCTAAAATATGGCCTGACCTTCATGTTATTTTTTTACCGATTTATTCTACAATCTATATTGGTAATCACCCGTTCATTCTTCCCAATTCTGATCGATTTAGAAAAATAATTTCTCATCTTGTGATCGGATTGATCAATCGCATGATTAATCCAGCGGCTGAGATTTTATTCTTAGAAGATTTGTACGAGAGAATCCTGGGTCAGGATCTTTTAAGAGCAGCCGTTCCGCATTTGTCATTAGGTTATCGATGGCCCATGGCTTACTTCAAACTTCAAGCGAGGGTAAAGGCACCCAAACTAAAAGTGCCGTCCAAGCAGGAAAGTGTGATGCGTACCAAATTAAAGAAAGTTCGCTATTTTGCAAAATGCAAAGGTTTCTGCTGTCTTTATTTGCGGCAAAAAGATGCCGGAAGCAAAGAAATAGCATCATCGAGCCGGGTTGGCTCATCGCTGGAAAATTATTTGACTTCAGTTGAAGCATTGAATCAATTAGAATATCAAGTGTTGCTTGTTGGAGATGTCTCACTCAGCCGAACCATTCGGGATAAATTCAAAGGAATGTTCGTTGATGCAAAAAGTCTCAACGTTCATTCGGATTGGTTTCATTTATTTGCTGCGACGGAAGCTGATATTTTTATCGGAGAATCGGGCGGCGGGATTTGGGTTCCTGAGATTAACGAAATTCCGATGTTGTGTGTGAATGCATTCCCATATTATTATGGGTTGCCTCGCGCTTGGATGTTTTACAAGATGATTCGTGACCGAACCAACCAATTGGTTCCGTATCACAAGCTCTTTTCAGACCATCCTTATGATTATGAATTCAAAGAGATGACCGTTTGCAGTAATACCGAAAGTCAAATTTATTTTGCGGTCACTTGTTTTCTTGAAGATATTTCCCGTAAGGAAGGGGTTGATTCAAATCCATCTGTGATGAATCAAATACCTGAAAATACATGGGTCAAGCAGGCAAATTCAAGATTGTCGCCCGCATGGCTTCAATGGTACGAAAATGAATTGAATGTACGCACTAAAAATACAAAATAAACGAATGGATTGATCAAATGAAAAATGATAAAGAGAGCATCCTTTTCGCCCGAAATTATGTGCACGACTTAATTAAAACGCTTCAGGCTTTACCCCTCGCGAATCTATCAAAAGCAATCGAAGTGCTCAAAAGCGCATACGGGAAGCGTAAGCAGGTGTTTTTGGCGGGAAATGGCGGAAGCGCAGCCACCGCTTCGCATATGGCCAATGATTTGGTGAAGGGAGTTGCGAAAAATGGCGCTCACGGCTTTCGGGCAATTGCGCTTTCGGATAATATTCCGCTCATTACCGCAATCGCTAATGACGAAAATTATGACGAAATTTTTGCGAGCCAATTGAAAGAACTGGCTCAACCGGGAGATGTGTTAATCGTTTTCTCGGGCAGCGGTCAATCACCCAACATTGTTCGGGCGGTGGAAATGGCTGCTAAAATGAAATTAAAAACCGTTGCGTTTCTTGGAATGGGCGGCGGGCGAGTTGCAAAAATGGCAGATGTTTCTGTGATTGTGCCATCCGATGATTATGGGCCCATTGAAGATATCCATTTGACGTTTGACCATTTGATGACTGCCTATTTCAGAAAATGGGTGGGAGAGAAAAATTTCTAAAAATTCCGTCTTGATTGTTGCTGAAGTTGGATTGCTTCATAACGGCAAGCCATCGCTTGCGCAGAAGTTAATCGATGCAGCTTCGAGGGCGGGTGCTGATGTTGTGAAATTTCAAACGCACATTGCATCGGCGGAAACCTTAAAGAGCGCGCCGCCTCCGCCTTATTTCACGCAGGAACCGCGTTACGCGTATTTTGAGCGGACAGCATTTAATTTAGCGCAGTGGCGGTCGCTTCAATCATATTGCCGCCGTCAAAAAGTCGAATTTCTTTCATCGCCGTTTTCGATTGAAGCGGTTGAGCTTTTGGAAAAAACGGGTGTATCGCGCTATAAAATTCCGTCGGGTGAAATAACCAATCTGCCGTTTCTTGAAGCAGTGGCGGAAACCCGAAAACCAGTGATCCTTTCTTCCGGCATGAGCTCATGGAAGGAATTAGATCGAGCGGTCGAAACGATTACGCGATATCATAAGAAATTAACCATTTTACAATGTTCCTCTTTGTATCCATGCCCTTATGAAAAAGTGGGTTTCAATGTCATGCTTGAGATGAAAAAGCGTTACCAATTGCCGGTTGGTTTATCGGATCATACCATGACGAATTTTGCTGCTTTTGCGGCGGTGACGCTTGGCGCAACGGTCATCGAAAAACATTTTACATTAAATCGCAAGATGTATGGCAGTGATGCGAAGCATGCGGCAGAGCCCGGCCAATTTAAAGAATTGGCAGATGGAATCCGCGCGATTGAACGGATGTGTTCGTCAAAAGTGAGTAAAAATAATACTCACCCGTATCAAACCATGCGGAAAGTATTCCAAAAAAGCATTGTTTCGCTGGTTGATATTTCAAAAGGAGTTAAAATTGGAAAGGCGATAGTGGGTATTAAAAAGCCCGGCACCGGTATTCCCCCGAGCGAAATGGAGCGGGTGATTGGTAGAAGAGTTACTCGCCACATCAAGAAAGATCGTGTGCTTCAATATAAGGACATTCAATGAAACGAAAAATTTGTGTTGTGATCGGTTCAAGAGCGAATTACAGCAGCATTAAATCTGTCATGCAAGCCATCGAGAAACATTCACGGCTTCAATTACAAGTGGTGGTCTGCGCCTCTGCGCTATTGGATCGGTTCGGATCGGTGGTTGATCTGATCAAAAAAGACGGATTCCGAATTGACGACAAAGTGCAAATGATTGTAGAAGGTGAAACGCCCGTTACCATGGCAAAATCTACCGCGCTCGGACTTTTGGAACTTCCGTCGGTTTTCGAGCGTTTGAAACCTAATTTTGTGGTGAGTGTGGGAGACCGTTTTGAGACAATGGCAACGGCGGTTGCGGCGACTTATATGAATATTCCGCTTGTTCATACGATGGGAGGAGAAGTTTCTGGAACCATTGATGAAAGCATTCGGCACGCGGTCACAAAGCTCGCTCACATTCATTTTCCGGCCAATCAGCATGCCCGGGCTAGGATCATTCGATTGGGCGAAAATCCGAAGTATGTTTTTGCGGTTGGTTGTCCGCGAATGGATTTGGTGAAAGAAGTGATGGCGAATGGCGATAGGCGCGTCGATCAAAAATGGGTTGAGAAAGAAGGTGTAGGCGGAATTGTAAATATGAAAAAACCATTTCTGATGGTTTCTCAGCATCCTGTGACGACAGAATATGGTCAGGGTGAAAAACAAATTAACGAAACGTTAAAAGCGCTTGATCAAATTAAAATGCCGGCCATGATGCTGTGGCCGAACGTTGACGCGGGATCCGAAGATATTTCGCGCGGCATGCGGAAGTTCAGAGAGCGCTATCACAGGCCCTACATTCGTTATTTCAAAAATTTTCCCGCTGAAACATACATTCGTTTGATGTCGCAATCTGCTTGCATGGTGGGTAATTCCAGCGCTGCCATTCGAGAAGGGGCGTTTTTGGGTGTTCCGGCTGTGAATGTGGGCACAAGACAAACCGGTCGCGAACGCGGACGAAACGTAATTGACGTTTCTTATGATGCGCACGCCATTCAAAATGCGGTTAAAAAACAACTTCGTCATGGCCGGTATTCCATGAGTAAACTTTATGGCGACGGGAAAGCCGGAGAGCGGGTTGCCAATATTCTTGCCAAAATCACCATTCAAATTCAAAAGCGGATTACTTATTAACGGATAGCGAAGTCGTTGGTGGCTGTCTAAATTTTATGATAGAAATTTTAGGAATTATTCCCGCGCGAAAAGGCTCGAAGTCAATTCCCCACAAAAATAGAGTGCTTTTGAACGGCAAACCGCTGATTCAATACACCTTTGATGCCGCGAAAAAATCACGGCTGCTTTCACGATGTATTCTCAGTACCGATGATTCTGTCATCGCACGCCTCGCAATTAAAAATAAAATCGAGGTCCCATTTGTGCGGCCGCGCAACTTATCGAGTGATCAATCACCGATGATGGATGTCGTGCGCCATGCCTTACAGTTTCTTCAAAAGAAAGAAAAATATAAACCGGACGCCGTGATGATTCTTCAGCCGACATCGCCGCTTCGCACGGCAAAACATATTGACCAAGCAATTTTACTTTTTAAAAAAACGGGTGCTGATTCGATCGTAAGTGTTGTTGAGGTGCCGCATCAGTTCACGCCCATCTCCTTGATGAAACTCGTCAATGGAAAACTCACTCCGTTTTTAAAAAAAGTCCCGATTCTACGCCGCCAAGACAAACCGAAATTGTTTGCACGCAATGGTCCGGCCGTGTTGATTGTCCGAACGAGCGTTGTTTTAAAAAAGAGCGCCTTATTTGGCCGGGATTGCAGGCCCTATTTGATGAATGCGGATGAATCCACGGATATCGACGAACCCCAAGATCTCGCGCGCGCTTCCCTTTATCTGTCACAGCGTTAATTCATGAGCACTCCCGTTCAATCAAAGTTGCGCAATTCTCTTTCAGGAGGCAGTTTCAAAAAACTGCTGGCGAGGCTGGGTGTGTGGCCATTTTTGGTTTATGCGTATCAAATTTCTAAAAACCCGAAACTTCTTGCTGAACAGTTTGATGTCTCAAAGGATTTGAAAAATTTTCATGAAGAATTTGGCTTTCTCGGCAATTTGGCTTGCGCAAATAAATCTTCAAAGAATTTATTGGTGGTCAATTTGTCCGACGGCGTTTTTGAAGCTAAAATGGAAGGCGTTCTCGCGAAAGCGCTCGAGGTTCATTCGGGATGCGAACCCGTCATCCTGACGAATTCAACCTGTTACACCGCCGTTCGGTATTTTAAAGTTTTTGGCTTTAAACATTTCATTTTTTGGGATGAATTCATTGAACGAGTAAAATCATCGCAGGATACCAGCTTATGGGCCAAGTCTTCGTTTGATCGGTTGCTGAATTATCAATTTCGCGGTGTGTTTGTGGGAAGACACATGCTCTCATCCATCATTCGCACGTTGCGGCACGGATCGCTTGATTTCAACGATCCGCTTGTTCAGAAATTGTTGAAACAATATTTTCAGAAAGCGGAGAAAACAGTTTTTGCGGCAGAGCAATTGATCGATAAAATTAAGCCCGACACCGTTCTTTTCCTCGAAAAAGGCTACAGTCCTTACGGTGAAATTTTTGATGTTGCAATCAATCAAAATTTAAATGTCGTCCATTGGGGGCATTCTCATAAGAGAGATTCAATTGTGTTTAAGCGTTACAACCGGACAAATCGTCATTTCCCAAATTTTTCGCTGTCTCCAGGAAATTGGGCATTTGTGCGGAAGAAGATGCTTTGGAACAGCCAAAAAGAGGCTGGATTTATGAATGAGATTAAAGAAGCCTATGAAAAAGGCTCTTGGTTTAATCGTAAGTTTTTGCTTGCGGGGAAAAAGATCAAAAGTCCGGATGAAGTACGTGCGCAATTGGGGTTGGATAAAAATAAAAAAACAGCCATTATTTTTTCGCACGTTTTATGGGATGCCACATTCTTTTATGGCGAGAATATTTTCAAAGATTATGAAGATTGGCTGATCGAGACGGTGAAAGCAGCTCAAGCAAACAGCCGTGTGAATTGGATTGTTAAAATCCATCCAGATTACATTTGGAAAATGAAACAGCTTGGTCCGAACGCAAAGCCAAAAGACCTTCTTGTTTTGAAAGCAAAAATCGGTGAATTGGGAAATCACATTAAAATGATGGAACCCGATACGGATATCAGCACTTATTCATTATTTCCCGTTACGGATTACTGCCTTACGGTGCGCGGAACGATTGGCGTTGAAATGGCTTGTTTTGGTGTTCCGGTTTTGACGGCAGGAACGGGTCGCTATTCCGGGATGGGCTTTACGATTGATTCAAAAAACAGGGAAGAGTATCTTGATAACATGCGGCGGATCGAAGAAATTCCTCGCATGAGCGCCGAGCAAACCACGCTTGCCAGAAAACATGCTTTTGCACTTTTTAAACTTCGGCCGTTTCGGTTTACGTCGTTTGAAATGACGCAAATGTCTTTGGAACGGTTGGGGCATCTTTTAGACCACAATTTAACGATTGATGTAAAGTCATCAAATCAGTTTACGCAAGCAAGAGATTTAAAACAATTTTCGGATTGGACACTCAATTTTCGATCTGAAGAAGATTTTTTGAACAAATCCATCGAATGAAAATCGTTCACATTAACTATTTTGACAACAAAGGAGGCGCCGGAAAAGCAGCCTTCCGGCTTCACGAATCTCTTAAAAAATCGGGCTGTGAATCAAAAATTTTAGTGGACTACAAGTTTTCAAATTCGGAAGATGTGCGTTCCGTTGATGAAAGAGGCGGCTGGCGGCGAAATGCCCTTCGGCTTATTAATTTAGGCGAATCTTTTACCGGTTTGCAATACCTGTGTCCGCGGCCAAATGGATTTTTAAGCGATCCATTTTTATCCGATGCCCGTGTGATTCACTTGCATAATATTCACGGCGGCTTTTTTTCACTCTCCGCATTGTCTCAATTGACCGAGCGATATCCCGTGGTTTGGACGCTTCATGATATGTGGGGTTTGACGGGTCACTGTGGATACGCTTACGATTGTAACCGATGGGAGACCGGCTGCGGGTCATGCCCTTATTTAAATGAATATCCGCCGCTCAAAGTTGATCGCACCTCATTTCTCTGGAAACAAAAAGAAAAGATTTATCGCCGCTCGCGCCTGACGCTGGTCAGCCCATCGCAATGGTTGCGTGATTTGATTAAAAAAAGTCCATTGCTGAGAAATTTTGAGGTTCGCGTGATTCCGTACGGGGTTGATTTAAAAGTGTTTCGGCCCGTTGATCGAGAAGAAGCGCGCAAGGAATTAAATCTGCCAAAGGAAGCGTTCATCATTCTTTTTGGAGCTGCGTTTGCGGCAGAAGAAAGAAAAGGGAAATCATTTATAACAGAAGTTCTTTCTCGGTTGTCGCAAAATATCAGTGAAAAAATTTTCTTTGCGGAGTTTGGCTCCGCATTTGAAGATTTAAACACGTCAACGGGCATTCCTAAAAAGATATTCGGTGTTGTACAGGATGAGAAGAAACTTGCGATGCTTTATTCTGCCGCTGATGTTTTTATTTGCCCGTCACTTGCTGATAATTTGCCGAACACGGTACTTGAGAGCCTTGCCTGCGGAACGCCGGTGGTTGGTTTTAACGTAGGCGGAATTCCGGAAACGATTCAACATTTAAAAACCGGTTATTTGGCCCGATACCGAGACGTCCATGATTTGGTGAGCGGCATTCAATATTTTGTGCGGGAAAAGGACCATGTTTTGATGACAAGAGCACATTGCAGACAATTTGCTGAAGCGCAATATTCGCTTGAACACGAGGTGAAAGAGCACCTCAGCCTATACCTTGAAGTGATCAACCAAAGAAACGCGCATGAATAGCCTGCCGTGCGTTAGCGTTGTAGTTCCTTGCAAGAATCGTGCACGATTCTTAAAATCTACTTTAGATAGTATTCTCGCTCAGAATTATTCAAATATTGAATGTCTGGTTGTGGACGGCGGCTCGCAAGATGAGACCATTCGCATTTTGGAGAGTTACGGAAGTAAAATTCGCTGGGTATCGGAGCCGGACAGGGGACAATCAGATGCCATCAACAAAGGTTTCCGAATGAGCCGCGGAGAAATTTTTACCTGGCTCAATGCCGATGACCGGTGGAACACGCCCGATGCGGTCAACTACGCCGCCAAATTTTTAAGCATGCATCCCGAAGCAGATGTCGTCTATGGCGATAGTTTTGATACGGATGCAAATGGAAATGTTATCGGAAAAACGTATTCTCGCCCTTGGCATTTGCATGACGCGGTAGAATATTGCGATCACTGTATTCCTCAGCCCGCGAGTTTTATGCGGAGAGAAATCTTTGAAAAAGTTGGCTTGCTGGATGAAGAGTTAAAACAATTGATGGATTTTGATTTGTGGCTTCGAATTGGTTTGGTGGGGAAAATTGAATACTTACCGTTGCTTTTGGCTTATACGGCTGCTCAGCGGGGCGTTACATTTACGCCAGGCATTGCAGATACTTGCGCTCGAATCATCCAAAAATTTTATCTTTCTCCGGGAATTCCCCCGGATTTAAAAAAACAGAAAAAGCGCGCCATCAGCAATGCGTATTTAAAAGGAGTTCAATACGGCTGGCTGAGCAATCTTGGTTTATTTTCAATGATCAAAGGAACCCTGCTGGCTTTTCTGCATGATCTCACCAATACCCCGAGAATTTTCAATGCGGCTCGGCGATTCCTAAAGCTGCAAACGTCAAAAAATTAGTTTGAAGATTTCCGTTCCAGGGTCCCCAGTATCTCAAAGGCAAAAATAAGCGCAAGAGCACCCGTGTGAAGCAAGAGCCGGAGCATGGACCATTTGATGTGCGATTTTAAGTCGATGGGTGAAATTTGGAAGATCAAAAAATAGCCAAGTTCGAGCAAAATAACGCAAGCAAGGATGATCCAGCGGGAATCAACTTTCTTTTTGGTGATAGTCATCATGAAGAAAATAATGATGGATGTAAAAAAGAAGAGCCAAAGGTAATTCCATTGCGATTGATCAGCAAAAAAGAGGAAAAAAGCTGCCGCGATGAACTGTGTCCTCGAAAAATCCGAAAGAAGATGAAGGTAATCCAAAACACTTCGGGTTGTATTCAGATAAATTCCCCCGCCGCCCAAGAATAACTTGATGTAAAAAGTTGAAGCGAGGGGAAGCAGGAGTCCGGGCAGCCACGCGCTCAGGAATATCATTTTTTCTTTTCGCTCGTTCGCTCGATTATCAAATAGAGAAATCGTGCCAATTGCAAACATGATGAAACAAAATAAAACTCCCTCATTTTTTGTCCACGCGCCAAGCCCTGCCAAAATCCCGGCCAATAAAAAAAGAGCTCGTTCTTTATGCCGGTAAGCACAGGCAAAGATCACTCCTGCGGCAGTGATGAAAAAACTTAAAGGAATATCCGCATATTGAGTGGTGGACCAGAATCGGAAGGCGGGAACGGTAATAAAAAAAGCGCCCGCCAGGCAGGCTTTCCAGTATTTTTGATAAGCTGACAAGTACCACACTGCCAAACTGCAAATTGACAATATAAAAACACATCCGATAACCGACGGCCAAATCAAGGTTTCGCTTCCTGAATTTAACCACCCCCAGGCAACGGACGCGGGAAGTAAGTGCGGGTAATCGGGAAGTGTCCATAATGGCTTTGGATGGGAAAACAGGTCGATCCAAGCGCCCGGTGACCGCACATAGAATCTGGCTTTGATGTTCCACATGTATCGCGCATCCCAGCCGCCGTAGACATTCCATGAAATGTAATTGATGTAATACTGTAGAAATCGATAAATGGAAAAGAGCAGCCACAAAAAAGAACCTGCAGTGACGAACGTTTTAATTATGTTTTGAAGATGGAAGCGGGCTTTTTTTAGGTTTTTAAAAGAAAAATGCAGACAGGTGAACCGGTTTTGATATTCTTGGAATTTCATTTTCGACAAAAATGGAGCCAGCGCGAGAAAAAATGAAAGGTAAGCAAAAATAAATGTGAACGTTTTCCCGTTTTCCCGCCCGATCACATAGGACCAGAAGGCAATGAGCGAAACGAGTCCCAGGCCCAGCGCAGGTGAAATGGAAAGGATCAAAAAAAGTTTTTTCGGGAGATTGCTTTTGTGTAATAGGTGGCACAACACAAGAAAACCCAGCCCGCTCGGCAGCCATAATGGAAAAAGTGTCGTCATGATTTTTTTCGGGCGATCGTCCCTTTTCCCTCAGATAGTTTCAGTGACCACGTGTAGCCGGTTTCCCGAAGTCTTTTTTCGGCAATGGTTTCATTCGAACAATATAAAATGCCGATGTCTTGCTCGGGTTCATAGTCTAAAAGAAGCGGGACCAAATAATTTTGCGCGTCATACAAAAATTTTTCTTCATCCGGATTTCCGGAAAATGGCTGATCCGTCAGAAGCGTGATTTTGCCCCGTTTTGGAAGATATTTTTTAAAAGGTTCAAGCTCGGATGCCGGAATTAAATATCCTTGAGTGCTTCCGGAGAAAAGGCTTTTGAGTAAGACGGGATGTGCTTTTAGATCAACGGACGGTAAATTTCGGTAAGTGACTAAAATAATGAAAATATAAAACAATGAAACAAAAACCAGCCGGCTTTTTGAAAGCATGGTAACAAATTCCGCGGGACGTTGCATGCGTGTTGATTGCTTTAATTATCGAATGAAAAAAGAGTTCTCTTGATAAATCTTTTCGATTCCCGCTCGCTCTTTTTTTGTCAATGGTCCGAGGCGGCTCGCCGGGCAATTTTCGCAAACGTGTTGAGTGGTTAACATTCCGGGGATGACACAAGAGACCGCGCGATAGGACAAACAGAAACGGAGTGCGACTTGCGCATCCGTTTGCTTATTTTTTCCGCTTGCTCCGGAACGAAACAATTGATAAGCGCCCGCCCAACGCTTGATTTGTTTTGGCGGCCATTTGCTTCGGTGATCCTGTTTTCCAAAATGTTCATTTCCGGAATAGTCTCCCGTTAAAAAACCAAAACAAAGCGGTGTCCGGCAGATGATGCCGACGTTTTCTTTTTCGCAAAGATCAAACAATCCACTTTGAAGTGCACGCTGGTCCACTAGGTTGAAGTTAACTTGAACAACTTTAAAACCAAATGTTTGCACCGCTTTCAAACCATCCTCGGGAGAGCGAAGCGATATTCCAAACGCCCGGATTTTTCCCGCTTTTTTTAGTTTCTTCAAGAAATCAATCATTGCTTCATTTTTTTCTAACAAGTCAATCGCCGGATTGTGGAGCTGATACAAATCGAGATAATCTGTTTGCAATCGTTTTAAACTTCCATGGATGGATTGCTTCAAATGTTTGATTGAAAAATCCTGATCTCCGCGAGAATTCAAGAATCCAACTTTTGAAGCAATCACAATATCTTTTCGGCGTTTTTTGAAAACAGTTCCAATCAGGCGTTCGCTTCGGCCATTTCCATATAAATCAGCCGTGTCGTAAAATGTGATCCCCAATTCAAATGCCTGCTGGAGAGCATTTTTTGATTCGCTGTCATGCGTGATTCCGTAGGATAACGTATTTTTACTGACGCCGCCGATTCCCCAGGCGCCGAAACCGATTTCTGATATGCGCAATTTGGTAAGACCTAGATTTCTATAATTCATCAAACGGCTGGATTTGATAATGTGAGAAGGGAGAGGTTTAGAAATGTCCCGCAATTTCAGGCTCCGCGAAATTATTCGTGTAAAGGTAAGCACCCTTTTTATTTCCATACCAAACCACTTCGCGAAACCAGTCTTCCCAATGGGCCCATGTTGCGGATGTCCGGTCAATCAGGTAGGAAGATTTTTTTTCAGCAAGCGGAATTTTTGATCCCTGCAAAACCGATTGATAAAATTCAAAAAGATTGTACGAAACATTTATCGTTAGGTTTTCAGTTTGAAACGGCCGCTTCACCAAACTCTTGTTAAGCAAGATAGCTTCGTGAAGCAGGGCGGGAGGAAGATCTAAAAATTTTTCTTTTAGAAAATGAGTGAATGTTTTTTCAATCTCATCGTAAAAAGTGTCTAATTTGTTTTCAACCACCAATTGAATAAACATGTATTCATCCGCAGGCCACCAGATGTTCAGCCATTTTTCGGACCGGCAATATTCTGCACCGCCTTCTTGGATGTCTTTCGCCTTACCCAAAAAGAAATTCCGGACCTCCGATAAAACCGGATAACCACTTAAAGAACCTTCCGAAAAAATTTCAATTAATTCTCGGTAACTGACCGAACAGGTTTCGTGAATGATGATGAGCGGAATTTGCAGAATTTTGTCAAAGTGAAGTAAAGCGCTCATCCAGCAAAACGCGCGTGTTCTTACCCAATCTTTTTTCGGAGTTGAGTTTGTGGCGATCACGAGTTGCTGGTTTTCAAATATTTCTTCTTTTTCTTCTGCAAGAGATCCGTGAATGTTGACTACTTTGGATTCAATGATTTCCATCCCGTATTTTTTTTGATATTCAGGGTTTCCCATTTCAGCGTTTGGCAATATGGACAAATTGTTAAATTGAATGCGGTTGTGCTGTCCATTTTCAATGGTGGAAGAAACGCCATTCGCGAACGAATCATACGTTTCGCCGGGAAGCCCCAAAATCATATCTGAATAGGTTTCGATATGATCTCGAGTGAATCTGCGCTGAAGTTCTTGAAAGGATTTTGTAGAGATGTTGGCCCGTTTGATGCTTTTCAAGGTTTCGGGATCAACCGATTGAAAAGAAATGGTAACGCCTTTGTTGAGTCCTGCCTCCGCCAATGTCTTTTGAACCTGATACGCCCGCTCAGTGGCATTTTTTGTGTTTTGGACAGATAGTGCTTTTGGAAACCCGTGTTTTTGCTTTATTTGGGCGGCGTATTCGGCAATGTCCAAGTCGCGGGGCAGGATTCCAAAATTAGCGTCCGCACAGAAGATGAATTCAATGTGATGTTCGGAAAACCAATTGATTTCTTTGTAAATTCGATTGATATCAAACGTAAACACTTTGCTCGCAACCGCCGAACCCCAGTCACAAAATGTACATGAGAAGGGGCATCCGCGGTTTGTTTCCCACATGACAATCCAATTTTCATTGGGATACGCTTTTATCAACGGATCAAAAATTCCATCCAGGTAAGGCGAGGGAATGGCGAGCAAATCTTTAATCCGTTCCCGCATCGGGTTTTGAACGAGAGACCCGTTGTCATCAATGTAACTGATGGATTCAATCTCACGCCGATTTCCAAAAATTCCTTTCTCAAGGATTTCCAAAGTGGTTTGCTCGCCTTCGCCGTGAGCGGCAATATCAATGAATGAATTTTTTCGAAGGAAATTCTCAATGTCATTGGGGACTTGAGGCCCGCCAAAAACGATGAGGGTATCTGGATTTTCTAATTTTACCTGCTGGGCAATTTCAAGCGAAATTCTAATATTCCACACGTAAGTGCTGAAAAAAATAACGGGCAACCCCAGTAATTTTTGGACGGCTTCTTTCACGGCAATTCGATAATAGATGGGAAGTTTGAATTCATACGCATTTGGATTTTTCAGATGTTTTTGAGCGTAAGCTTGTAAAATGCCGACCGAATAAGGGAAATAATTTTGGTCGGAGAAACTGTTGTTGATTTGGACAAGTCCGACTTTGATTTTAGAAGAATTTTCGACGATTGTTTTTTTCTTCTTTTCCGTGCGTTGGCTTATAGTCATGGTGTTTTTACAGGCATTGGTATTGTTTCACGAGTGTTATTCCTTATCTGACCAAGTATATCACACTATTTTACCTGAAAAAATGGTGAATTAAAAAAGTAGTTTAATCGCTTGCTATTTGTGCTTTAGGACAATGTACTGGTTAATGGTTTGAACGGAAACGTAATTATTTTTGACGAAATCTTCAAGTCCCAAGTAGGGAATGATCGAGATAACAAAAAACGTGGCGCGGCTGTCCGTATGCGTGATGATCCAACGAGGGGGATTCGACAAAATATAATTTCGGACCTGTTCTAATTGTTTTCCGGGCGGAGGTTCCTCATTTTCATAAAATATAAATGGGATTCCTTTGTAGCTTTCGCGATTCGTTAAAGCATAGAGGATTTGAAGATCCGTGAGAACAAGCAAAGATTCATTTTTTGGAATATTTTGCTTAATAAATCTTACCAAGAAATCAACTGCTTCGCCCGTTTCTTTAGGGGCCATCCATCCTTTGATGGGCTCTGATTTCATGGAATAATTTCCAACGGGATCTAGATTTCCATATGCCCACGTATCCAAATGAAGGCCTCGTTTGGCGGATGTCTGGATTAATAGAATGGTAATTCCGGTCAATAATCCAAGAGACACTTTTCGAACGATTTTCTGCTGTTTTGTTTCAAAAATACTTTGATCCAGGTAAAGCAAAACGAAAGAAAGCGCCATGCAAATTCCCATCAAAGGAATATTTGCAGATTGTTTCATGGTGCCCGTGGCCATTGAGAAAAGAGCAACGAACACCACGCCCAGGTAAAGAGAAACCAAGGGCTGCAACTTGTCCCATTTCTCGCGGATATTGTAAAGAACAATCACGGCTGCAAGCCAATAGTAATCGTGCAGCCATGTGGGGATAAAAAGAAGAGGGAGTGAACGTCTTATTCTTTGGATGGGAATATTCCAAGTTAAAAATGTTTGTTCAAGGTAATGTGAGAGGGAGCCAATCAGAACAATGAAAACGGTTGCCGCGATAAAGGCGCCAAGCGCGTATCCTGAAACAGCGCTTAGTTTTTTTGAAATATCCGGAACACTCATCAAAGTAATTAAGAAACACAAACCATAGGCAGACCCAACATTTGTTTTTGTAAAAAAGACCGAGACTACTAAAATCCCGCAAACGACACCGATTTTGAAAGCGTGTTTTGGGTTTTGAAAAGGCAATTGAAAAATCAAAACGGCAATTGCCAAAATTCCCCACAGATGTGCAGACTGGTCATGCCACGGATGCGAGCTTGTCCAGTAGAAGCAAGTGGTGGTCAGGAGTGATGCCAGCAAAGCCAGTGCGACCGGCGTATATTTTCGGGTGATTACGTAAGTGATCACAATGACGATTGAGTGAACAGCAATGATGTGCATTAGGATCGCTGTTTTTCCAAATCCAAAAATTGAGAAAAAAAACGCGTTCATGTAAAGATGAATGGGGCCGCTGATGTACAAAAAATCAATAAAAGGCCTCTGGCCTTTGTAGACACGCCAGCTCGCATCCAGAAAAGCTCCCATGTCAAAAAAATTGAATCCGCGGAAGGCATTGAAGCGGAGAAAAAAGGCGTTTGCAACCAAAATGAGTGCGATTCCAAGGGGTCCGATCCAATCTTGCTTTTTCATTTATGCGACTTTTTTCAAAAGGATGTAATTATTCCAAGATTGGACGGGAGCATATGAGTTCATAATAAAATCGCGGAGCCCGAGGTAGGGGATGATAAAATTGATCATTGATTTCTCAAATGAGTTTTTGTGTGTCACAATCCAAGCAGGCGGATTTTTTAGGATGTTGTTTTTTACTTCTTCTAACTGTTTGCCGGGAGGAGGGTTTAAACCATCTGAAAAAATGAAAGGAATGCCGCGATAACTGTCTCGTTTGGTGAGCGGGTATAAGATTTGCAAGTCAGTGAGGACGAGAAGAGATTCTGTTTTCGGAATATGTTGATCAATAAATTCAACGAGATGATCAACGGCTTCACCGCTTTCCTTGGGCGCCAGCCATCCCTCGACTTGTTTTGTTTTGAGCGGGTAGTCACCGAACGGATTCAAACCTCCGTAGGTCCAAGCTTCCAAATCAAGACCTCGTTTGGCCGAAACTTGAATTGAATAGAGGGTGAATAAAACGAGAATCGCAATCGAGATGCGATTTTTCACGTTGCGGATTTCCGGGTTTTGGAGTGACCTGATTTTGTACAGCAGTACAAACGCAAGCGTCGTATGGATTCCCATCAGCGGAATGTTGGCGGACATTTTCATGGCACTGGTAGAAGCTGAGAAGATCGCAAGAACAAAAATACCGAGAAAAAGCGTCATAAAAGGCTGATATTTTTTCCAATTTAACCCGGTATTAAATAACACCACGGCAACTGCAATCCAATAATAATTGATAAACCATGTCGGAAAAAACAAAAGGGGGAGAAGCCGGCTTGTTTGCTGCGCAGGGATCTTAAACGCCAAAATGGATTGTTCAGCATATTGAAGGGGTGAGCGAATCACCCACAACATAAAAACCGTAGTCCAAAAAGCGCCAGCCACATAGCCGAGCATCGATGCTTTCTTTTCATCGGATTGCAGCAAGACCAAGAACAAGATCAATCCATATCCCGCGCCGATATTTGTTTTAGTCATAAATGACAAAATGACCATTACGCCGCACCAGAGCCCCGTTCGGAAAGCTTTGCGTGTTGTGTCGAGCGGAAGTTTGAGTATCGTGACTCCGATTGCCAGAATGCCCCAGAGGTGTGCTGACTGATCATACCAAGGATGTGAGAGTGACCAATAAAAAGAAGTTGCCGTGAGCAGGCTAGCCAGAAGAGAAACGGAAATCGAAGTATATTTGCGGGCAATGAGAAACGTCATGACAATGACGATTGAGTGAACAACAATCAAATGCAGCAAAACAGCTGTTTTCCCAAACCCGACCAATGAAAAAAAGAAGGCGTTCATGTAAAGATGGACTGGTCCCGTGAAATATATAAAATCAATATAAGGTTTTTGTCCGCGAAAAACTCTCCAGCTGGCGTCTAAAAACGCGCCCATATCGAAGAAATTGAAACCTCGGAAGGCATTAAATTGAAGAAAAAAGGCGTTTCCGACCAAAATGAGCGAAAGTAAGATAATTTCGAGATTTCGAATTTTGTTGGAAAATAAGTTCATCCCATCGTTTGACATCTGGATTCTATTGTAACTTTTTCCACCTCCGATGCAATCAGAAAATATACACAAGTGACGCACCGTCATCTTTTTTATTTTCATGATCGAATGCAAAAAATAATTCAAATCAAGCCAAAAAATGCCGTTTTTGTTAAGGGAATTGTTTTGTATGCAAAATCGTAAATTAAGGTATACTATAAAATCAAATCAACTCAAAATAACCATTTTTTTGTGATCTCGTGATTTTAAGCAGAACACCATTCAGAATTTCTTTTTTTGGCGGTGGAACCGATTATCCTATCTGGTACCGGGAAAACGGCGGAGCTGTTTTAGCGACCTCGATCGACAAATACTGCTACATTAGCTGCCGCTACCTGCCTCCCTTCTTTGATTACAAACATCGGATTGTTTATTCACAGGTGGAAGAGGCAAATGAAATTGATACCATTCGGCATCCCGCCGTCAAAGGAGTGCTCCAGTGGCTCGGCGTGACGCGTGGCCTTGAAATTCATCACGATGGTGACTTGCCTGCCAGGTCTGGGCTGGGTTCAAGCTCCTCATTTACGGTTGGTCTCATTCATGCCATGAAAGCTCTCGAAGGGCAATTGATTTCAAAAAGAGATTTGGCGAAAGCTGCTGTGCACGTTGAACAAGAGGTGATTCGTGAGACGGTTGGATCTCAGGATCAGATTCTCTCCTCTTACGGCGGTTTCAATAAAATTGAATTTGATCGAGATGACACCTTTAACGTCACCCCTATCGTCGTCGAAAAAAATCGGCTTGCTGATTTTCAGAATCATTGCATGCTTTTTTTTACGGGGCTTTCTCGGTTTGCATCTGAAATTGCAGCCGACAGCCTGAAGAATATCAAAAAACGGGGGAAGGAATTAAAAACGATACAGGGCATGGTTGACGAGGCGCTTTCAATTTTAGTCAGCCGCACGGCACCGTTAAACGATTTTGGAAAATTGCTGCATGAATCATGGCAATGCAAACGGCGCCTTTCGGAAAAAGTGTCAACTGCACAGATTGATCAAATTTACGAAGCCGGTTTAGCCGCAGGCGCATTTGGCGGTAAAATTCTTGGGGCTGGCGGGGGAGGATTTATTTTATTCCTTGTAAAGCCCGAATTGCAAAACAAGGTCCGGGAAAAGTTGAAGAAACTGGTTCACGTATCGTTCCGGTTTGATTCGACCGGCAGCAAAATTGTTATTTATGAGCCTGACGATTTTCGTTAAGTCCTGAGAAAAGATATGCCGGATAAAAAAAAATTCTTGGAATTTTATCGGAAAGTACTTTTGATTAGAAAATGTGAAGAGGCCATTCGAAAAGAATATCATAAGAATGAAATGAAAACGCCGGTCCACCTTTGCAACGGGTCAGAGGGCATTGCGGTGGGAGCGGCAAGCGCGTTGCCAAAAAATTCAAAAGTTTTCGGAACGTATCGAAATCACGGTCTCTATCTTGCTTTTTCTGATGACACAGACGGTTTTTTTGCCGAGCTTTACGGAAAATCAACCGGGTGCGCGCAGGGAAAAGCAGGATCGATGCATCTCACGTGTCCTGACAAAGGATTGTATTTAACTTCTGCGGTCGTCGGAACCACGATCCCTGTTGCAGTCGGCGCCGCTTTGGCAAATTCGTATTACCAAAATAAAGATTTGGTTGCCGCTGTTTTTGGTGACGGAGCCGTCGAAGAAGGGGTTTTCTGGGAAAGTCTCAACTTTGCTTGCCTGCATAAGCTCCGCATGATTTTTATTTGCGAAGATAATGGCCTCGCAATCCACACGCCCGGTTCTGAGCGAAGAGGTTTTCGCTCGATCGCTGAAGCCGTCGCAGGGTTTAATTGCCACCGATTTTCCGAAGAAGGATATTTTGCAGACAAGGTTTTTAATACGGTAGCACAAGCCATTCAATCCATCGAAAAGGACCCGAAACCGGCCTTTCTTTATTTTAATTATTTCAGGAATTTGGAGCACGTTGGGATTGCTGAAGATTTTAGTGCGGGATATCGAACGAAGCCTGATGAGAAAACGCTTCGGGAATGGGATCCGGTTGTGAATGCAGGGAAAGGAGCAAGCGAATCGGGATGTTCCGAAGCGCAGCTCCGAGAAACAGAAGAAACGGTCAATCGAAAGATTGCGATGAGTTTAGAAAAAGCAAGAATCGCTCCATTTCCTCCACTTCAATTACTGACCGAGCATGTCTTTGCGTAGCTCATCCATTTCACCTTCAACGAATATGAATCTTCATTGGCCGCTCATGGAAAATAACATTACCGATGCGGACAGGAAAGTTCTCATTGATTTTTTAAGCAAAGACTGCATTCTCACTCAATCTGAAAATGTCCGCGCATTCGAAAAGGAATGGTCTGATTGGCTCGGAGTGAAACATAGTGTTTTTGTCAACTCAGGATCTTCCGCGAATTTAGTGACGTTCACGGCTTTGCGTGAATTGAGAGGGCTTGGTGAAGTTGTTGTACCTACTTTAACGTGGGTTTCGGATATTGCCTCCGTCATTCAGTGTGGTTTTACACCCGTTTTTGTCGATATTAATCCTAAAACGCTGGGCATGGATGATGTCCAGGTTATTTCGAAATTGACCAAAAATACAAAAGCCGTTTTTTTGACGCATGTCCTGGGCTATAACGCGCTTACCCGAAAGTTAATTCAGGCGCTTCTGGAGAGAAATATTCCGTTGATCGAAGATGCGTGTGAATCGCATGGTGCGTTATTTGAAGGAAAACGTGTCGGAAGTTTTGGTTTTGCGTCAAACTTTTCTTTTTATTTTGCGCATCATTTAACAACCATTGAAGGAGGCATGGTTTCAACCAATGACAGAGCTTTCTATGAAACCGTTCGAATGATGCGTGCCCATGGACTCGTTCGCGAATCATCCTCAGATGAAATGAAGTCTGATTATCAAAAAAAATACCCGGATCTAAATCCCGAATTCATCTTTGCTTTTCCGGCCTATAACGTACGAAGCACCGAAATCAACGCCGTTCTTGGCAGAAATCAACTGAAGCGGCTTGATCACGAGATTGTGCTCAGAAATGAAAATTTACTCCGTTTTTTAAACGGTTTGGATCCCAAAAAATACCGGGCGGATTTTAAAACCGAGGGCTGCAGCAATTATGCGCTGACATTGGTATTGAAAAATCCAGACGGCCGGTTATGCGAAAAAGTGATGACCGCATTAAAAGAAAGAGGCGTGGAATTTAGAAGAGGAACTTCCGGCGGAGGAAACCAATTAAGGCAGCCCTATCTCAGAAAATTAGTCGGCGAGCGTGAGCATAAAAAATATCCTCAGGTGGATCACATTCATTTTTATGGTTTCTATATTGGAAATTACCCGATGCTTCAAAAAGGAAAAATTGATCAGCTTTGTAAACTATTAAACTCGCTCAACTAATTCATTCATGAAAATCAATCTGACTTTTAGAGAAGCTTTGAGCTTGGCGTTAAGCGATGAAATGGAAGCCAATCCGAATGTTTTTGTATTTGGTCTTGATGTGGCGGATCATAAACGGATTTTTGGAAGCACCGCCGGCTTGGTGGAAAAATTCGGCAAGAAAAGATGCTTTAGTACACCGCTGTCGGAAGAAGCCATGACCGGTGTTGCGCTGGGGGCTGCCATCAGCGGCCTTCGTCCGGTTCATGTTCATATTCGGGTTGATTTTTTACTTCTTGCCATGAATCAATTGCTGAATATGGTTTCCAATGTGCGGTACTTAACGGCTGGAAAGCTTAAAGCCCCGCTTGTGATTCGGGCTGTGATCGGACGCGGCTGGGGGCAAGGCGCGCAGCACAGCAAATCCCTGCAAAGTTTTTTTGCCCATGTCCCGGGGCTTAAAGTGGTGATGCCAACCACGCCACAAGATGCTTACAGCCTGCTTCGATCTGCCGTTCAAGACGACAATCCCGTTATTTTTCTCGAGCACAGATGGCTTTACGATGCTGCGGGAGAAATTGATCAAAATTTTAAAGTTCCGCTCGGCGAATCCGTCATTCGTAAGGAGGGAAAGGATATTACCATTGTCTGCATTTCCTGGATGAACGTGGAAGCGTTCAAAGAAGCCAAAATTCTATTGCGCCGGGGGATTTCTTTGGAAGTGATCGATGTTCGTTCTCTTGTGCCGGTTGACATGGATACGATTACAAAATCGGTCAACAAAACCCGTCGGTGCGTGGTTGCGGATTATGATTGGGTTTATTGCGGATTCAGCGCAGAAGTTGCGGCGCAGGTTTCCAAAACTTGTTTCAAAGCGCTTGAGTCTCCGGTTGAACGCCTGGGTTTTATGCAAACACCGTGCCCAACCACCCGTCCTCTTGAAAATAAATACTATCCGTCCGCAGTCAATATTATTCGAACGGTTGAAAAAATATTTGGAATTCCTGAAGCAGATTTAACGGGAGAAACTTTTTATTCTTGGGAAGAGAAATTTAAAGGGCCTTTTTAATGTTTGCATTGTTAATCAAGCTTGAAGAAAACAAGGCGGGATCATATGTTTAAAGGAAAAAAAGTTTTAGTGACGGGCGGAACGGGTTTGATCGGACGGCACGTGGTAGAGCTTCTGCTTGAGAGGGGAGCGAAAGTTCGAGTGGCATCTCTTGATGACTCGTCACGCGCACATCCGGGAGTTGAGTTTAAAAAAATTAATTTGATGTACTTCGAACATTGCATGAAAGTGTGCGATGGGATGGATTGCGTATTTCATATCGCTGGAATCAAAGGGTCTCCACAGGTGACGACCAGCCAACCCGCAAGTTTTTTTGTTCCAACCATTAGTTTTAATACCAACATGATGGAAGCGGCGCGGCAATGTGATGTCAGGTGGTATCTTTTTACGAGCACGGTGGGTGTTTACGCGCCCGCCGAAGTTTTTCATGAAGATGATGTCTGGAGGACATTTCCGTCTCGAAATGATCGTTTTGCAGGCTGGGCGAAGCGGATGGGAGAGTTGCAAGCGGAAGCTTACAAAATACAACATGGGTGGGACCGGGTGTCGATTGTGAGACCTGCCAATGTGTACGGAGCATTCGATAATTTTGAAGCACCCAATGCGATGGTGATTCCATCGCTCATTAAGCGGGTGATGGATGGTGAGGATCCTCTCATTGTTTGGGGTGACGGGTCGCAAATTAGAGATTTTATTCATGCAAAGGATGTGGCGCGGGGTATTTTAATGGTGGTTGAGAAAAAATTTACCCAGCCCGTAAATTTGGGCAGCGGGGTTGGAATTACCATTAAGAAAATTGTAGATGTGATTGTGGGAAATACAAAGAAGAAGCCCAGAGTTATTTGGGACATTCTAAAACCGGTGGGCGATAAAAAAAGACTGATGGATGTGAGCCGGGCAAGATCTCTCGGATTTGATGCTCAGATTCCGATCGAACAGGGAATTCCCGAAGTGATGAAATGGTACGAAAAAAATAAAGCCATTGCCGCTAAAAGGTATAACGTTTTTACCCAGGCAAACTATATTTAATCATATGAAAAAAACAATCGAGCGGATTTTAATTACCGGCATTTCAGGTTCCGGCGGCAGTTATTTGGCCGAGTATGTGGTCCAGCATCAGACAAAAGTTGAAGTACATGGCATTGCAAGATGGCATAGCACTTCTTCTCAAAATAATCTTTCCGAAATTCGAGACCGCGTGCGCGTGCATGAGTGTGATTTAAACGACTTCGGATCTATCTTTCAAGTGCTTCGACATGTAAAACCAGATGCGATTTTCCATTTGGCATCGCATGCGAATGTGAGAGCGTCCTTTGATTATCCCAATGCGGTTTTAAGCAATAATATTTTGGGAACTTGCAACTTATTTGAAGCGGTTCGCGCGGCCGAAATTGACCCCGTCATTCAATTGTGCAGCACATCGGAAGTTTACGGACAAGTCAACCAAGAGGATGTTCCGATCAAAGAAAGCGCTCCCTTGCAGCCCTCGAGCCCCTATGCGGTATCAAAAGCTGCGCAAGATTTGCTCGGTTTAACTTATTTCCGAAGTTATCAAATGAAAATTGTAAGAACCCGCATGTTTGCTTATCTGAATCCAAGGCGAACCGATTTGTTTGCGACGTCGTTCGCCAGACAAATTGCGCGAATCGAAGTGGGACTGCAAAAAGAACTTTTGCATGGGAATCTGGATTCCGTGCGAACGGTGATCGATGTCCGAGATGCTATGGAAGCTTATTGGCTGGCCGCCCTTCACTGTTTGCCGGGTGAGGTGTATAATATTGGCGGAGAAACTTCAATTTCAGTCGGTGATTTTTTGGAATTGTTGAAAAAAAGCAGCAAAGTGAAGATTCTAACGAAGGTTGACCCAAATTTACTTCGGCCTTCGGATGTGACACTTCAAATTCCGAATACGAAAAAGTTTTACGCGGCCACCCATTGGAAACCAAAGTACAGTTTCAAAGACAGTGTCGAATATTTATTAACTTATTGGAGAACCAGAATCCAAAAAGAGAAAATCAATTAGTGATGTTGTACTTAAATTGCGGGTAAACAAGATGAATGATATTTCCAAAGAGCATCTTTCATTTTACAACGAGAATGGTTATTGTGTTGTCGAGGGCATTCTGAGTCCCTTGGAGCGCGAAAAATATATTCGGGAAGCGGAACGAATCGTGCCGGAACAAGAAGTAAAGTTCGCTCCTGTCATGAACCCGGATCGAAAATATCCCGTCTTTCACGAGCTTTTAGCTCTTCCACCAATTGTCCATTGCTTAGAAATGCTGTTAAATTCCAAAGTGTGTGGTCTGCAGAGTATGTTTTACTATAAACCACCCGGAGCGCTCGGACGGGGTTTGCATCAGGATAATTTTTATGCGCAGGCGGAACAAGGGGGTTATATAGGTACCTGGCTTACTTTGGAAGA
>OBEQ012323775.1_pt1 | contig 56097 bp, 51 predicted proteins | sample 1670901 | NCBI WGS metagenome assembly OBEQ01 (sample SAMEA104232315, study PRJEB22302) | groundwater metagenome | biome: forest; feature: aquifer; material: groundwater | place: USA | collected 2011-08-07 | depth 5.4 m
CATCCAACACCTCGCCGGCATGAAGGACTCCAAGGTCATCGTCGCCATCAACAAGGACGAGGAAGCGCCTATCTTCCAGGTGGCCGATTACGGTCTGGTCGCCGACCTGTTCCAGGCCCTGCCGGAGCTTGCAAAGGAACTGGGGTAGGCGGGCGTTGGGCAAAACCTTTGTGACTCTTCCTGGAGTCCAGGGTGTTGCTGTCTTGTGCGAAATCAATGGAGTCACTGATCTTGCCCTCTCCCGCTTGCGGGAGAGGGATGCACACCTTTTACCGCTGATTTTTCAAAGAGTTGCGTCATGCCCGGGCTTGTCCCGGGCATCCACGCGTTTCCGCCATCGCGATATCTCAAGCAATAGTGCGGGCGTCACCGCGTGGATGGCCGGGACAAACCCGGCCATGACGGACGCTTTAACGCAAGGCATTGGAAAATAACGGTAAGATCTGTGCATCCCGTAGCCCGCAAGCGGGAGAGGGGGCGTGCACCACGTTTGTTGGCCAAGCAATTGAATTCATTCACATCAATATTCGTTCCCGGCGACGGTCGCTCCCTCCCTCAACTTGCTCCGCCGCGCCTCTCCAGCCGAGCGACATCCTCAAGGTCTTTCTTGCGCTGCAACACCCGTCGCTGGTAGCTCGCCTGATTCTTGGTGCAGACCAGGGTGTGCGGGCTGCCGCGGCGCAGGGTTTCCGTGTCCAGATCGCATGTGCTGTTGCGAATGGTGCTCTCGACATGGCTGCGGTCCGCCTGAACGGCTTTGAACATCCAGGTCTCGTGGGCGGGGTCGGTGAGGAAGGTGGCGAGGGCGGTGCAATGCGGGCAGCGGCAGGAGACCGTGCTGTTGTCCCGCGTCCAGTCGCTCGGCGGCGCCAGGGGCGCGGCGATACGGCCTCGCAGATGGGCGAGGCTGGCGTCGTGCAGACGGACCACTGCCGCCGCATCGCGCCGCGCCGAACTGTCCAGCGCCATGGCCGCCGGAACGAGCACGGCATCGGCATCATAGGTCCGGGGCCAGGCCAGCACCGTGTCCACCGCGGCGTTGGCCAGAACCGGGGCGATGCCGTCGAGCCCGCTCACCAGATCGACGATGGTACTCGGCGCCATCGGGCGCGGCCGGCTCCACGGGGAAACCGGGGCGGCCCGTGCCGGATCGCCCGGCAGCGCGGCGACCAGAGCGGCGGCGGCGGGGCGCAGGTCGACCGCCGTCAGCATGGTGACCGCACGCGCCAGCAGATTGGCGCAGGCATTCAGAGCAGCCGCGGCATTGGCGACGACGACGGCTTGCAGCAGATCAGCGGCGCGGGACGGCGGCAACAGCGCGACGGCCTGCACCATCGGCACAGTGTCATCCATGCCGTAGACCCCGGCGGCGGAGACCTCCGCCAGGAATGCGTCGATGCGATCCGTGTCACCCAACCGGCCCAGCAGCATCAGCATGGTGGCGGCATCGCTGGGCGATTGGGTCGAACGCCTCGGCTCCTTTGGCCACGACGCCAGCATCTGGTCGGACAGTGCATGCGCCTCCGCCCATAGGGAGGGCCGGTTGTCGTCGTCACTTGCTGCCCACCGACCGGTCAGATCGGCCAGATAGGGCAGGCTGGCGGGCAATCCGCCCTGGTTGACCACCGCGAGTCGACGGTCTTTCGGCCAGAAGACCAGGGCCGCCAGCCGGTAGGTCCGTTCGAACGAGGCCCCTTCGTTGCCGGTCGCTTCGTGAAAACTCTGCTCAGTCGGGGTGATGTCTTCCAGGGCATCGGGCGGCGAGAGTTCATCCTCCTCGACCGGCAGGACACCCAGCCCGGCGTCCTCACCATCGGCCTGTCGCCAGTCGGACAGTGTCACGGACGAGTCGATGACCTCGATCACCTCGAAGTCGTCCTCTTCATCTTCATCGTCCTCGTCCTTATGGTACCGGCGGCCATAGGAGTAGTGGTCTCCGGTGTATTCGGCACTGCCGCTTTCCTGGAGGGACAGCAGCGCCAAGTGAAGATCACAGTCCGCCTCTTGCGCCGCAGCCCGCACGACGGCGGCGCGGGCGGCATCGACCCCCTTCAACGCATCGAAGGACAGGCCGGCCGGCGTATAGGCGTGCTCCAGGGGATAGATCAGTTTCTCCGGTGCGCCCTCCGGCCACTGCTCCAGCAGCGCGGCCAGACGATCCTGTTCTGCCTCATAGCTGGGCGGCTGAGGCTGCCCGTCAGCGCTGCGGAGCAACAGATTGTAGATCAGCGTCAGCCGACAGCCCGATGTCACCGGCAGCACTTCGTGCAGGCAATCGGCATAGAAGGCGGCGAAAGCGGCCTCGGCGGGATCGGTGCTGCGCAGGTCGAGCCGGACCTCGCGATCCTGGTGGCGAACCACAAGATCGCCGCCGCTGTAGAGCGAGGGCAGCACGATAACCAGTGTGGCGAACATGCGGTCGGCTTTTTCGGTGTCGCGATGACTGACGAAGAAGCCGCCTTCATCATAGACCAGAAGCTTGTACAGCTCCGCCGTGACCGTCCCCGTCACCCCCAGGCCTTCCGCCACCCGTGCCACGATGCTGTCCAGGGTCTGGGCCCAATGCCGGCCATGCAGACGGACCCGGTTTGCATCAATCTGCCAGGTGCGGCGCACCTCGGTATCGACCAGGGTCTCTTGGCCGCGGCCATAGGGCGCACGCTCGGCGACGGCGACCAACGAGTCCGCCTGGGCCGGCATCAGCGGCAGCGCTATGGCCCCGACTCCTGCAACATCAAGGCCCGGGGGGTACATCTCGCAGGTGCCGGAGGTACAGAACCCGCCGGCACGGTGAACTCCCGCCAGCAGTTCGGCAACGTCGCTTGCAATGGTCGTCATGAGGGATTCCGAACCTGAGCTATCCCGCCCGCCGCGCCTTACCGCCGCCGGGCTCCGGCGGCGGGGCCGCGGCGTTTGATTTCGTCGTTGATGATCGCCTCGACAAAGCGCCCCTGGAACAGGGTGATGCCGTGCGACTGGCCAAAATCCACGGCCTGCCGCGAGTCGCAGCGGCACAGGATGACCCGTGACGGGCCACAGCGCTTGACCGCCTCGCCGAACCCGGCAGCGCGGGTCGGTTCGGCCATTTCCGACTCCCAGATCACCTTGACCAGATCGGCGCCGAGGCGCTCGCGATCGACGAAGGGCAGTGTCTGGTGGGTCAGGCCGTCAATGCAGATGCGATAGCCGCGGTCGTGGGCGAAGTCGCGGGCGAACAGATAGGCGCCCAGGTCGGCGAAAATGTCGACCTTTTGCAGTTCCAGGACAATGGTACCGCGCATGCCGGCGCGGATATTGTCGTCGAACACCAGAAATTCAGGCGACAGCAGAGTGGCGACGTTGAGGTTGATGCTGATATCGCCGGCCAGCGTGCGGTCATCGTGCTTGTTGAGCAACGACAGCACCCGCCGATCGAGCGTTTCCGTCAGATGCTGGAACAGCCACGGACTAGCGCCGATATTGACCTTGGGCAACACGGTCTGGCGCAGATCGCTGATCGAGACGAAGATCTCGTGGAACACCGGCTGCGGCGGAGCGCGGCCGACCACGGCCGAGACCGCCTGACGACGCATCAGATTGGCCAGGTCGGCCTGAGCCAATGCTTCTTCGGTGCGCGCCAGCATCATCGGCGTCAGCGTCTCGCCCGCCGCGGGGCGCTGATCGCCACCGACCTGGGCCTGCTTGGCCAGTTCGAGCGCACGCTTCTCCTGCTCCTCCTGCGCCATCGACTGCGCCAGAGCCAGCAGCTTGTCGTATTCGCGATCCAGCACATACCAGGAGGCGAAGGCGCCCGGTCGTGACGAGCCTTCATCGGCCAGCAACGGATCGTCACTGAACAGGAAGCGCAGCTTGACGATGGCCGATTCGACCTCGTCCAGACTGGCATCCTTGAAGATGAACATCAGGTCGGCGTTGGTCAGGGCGAAGATCTGGCCCTGGAGCTTCTTGACCAGATTCTCGAAGGTGTTGGCCGCGATGCGCACATGGTGCTCGCGCCGATTGTTGGGCATCAGGCCGGACAGGTGCACATGCACCGCGCGACGACCCTTGCGGTGCTTTTCCAACCGGTGGACATAGTCGAGCAGCAGGGCTTCCTGAGTCGGCAGGCGATGCTGGATGGCGGCGCGACCGATCATGTTCCGGCCTCCGGGCGAGGCTTCCGTTTGGGCGCGATGAGCTGTTGAAAGGCGTCGAGCTGGTCGACATTGTGGCACTCGCCGCGCGGCCGGCCGGCGATCACCGAATGGCGCTGGACGCATTGCTGCAAGGTGCAGCGCGACGCCTTGTCGCACACGCTCATGGCCATGGCCGAATGCATGGCGCACACATAGCGGCCCTGAAAGCGCGGAATCCCTGCCTCCAAGCCCCACTGGACGGCTGATTCTGAATCGCAGCGCCCCAGCACCAGACGTTCGACACCGATCATGTCGATGCCCCGGCGCACCTCCTGGCCCACGCCTTCGTCAAGGAAATCAGGACTCCAGAACAGCTTGACCAGATCGGTGCCGTATTGAGTGGCATCCATGAATTGCAGGGTCAGCGCCGTCACACCGTCGAGCAGCACCGTATGGCCGCGCTCGCGTAGCTGATCGCGCGCATAGAAATACGTTCCCAGGTCGGCGAACACGTCGAGCACCTGGGCCTCGACGATCAGCTTCATGCCGTGACTGCGCAGATAGTTTTCAAAGGCGCGGAAGGCCGGCGAGAAGGTGGTCGAGATGTTCAGGTTGACGCTGACCGCCGGCGGCAGCGTGTGGAATTCGGTATTGGCGATCGACGCCAGCACCCGCTGGTCCAGCACCTGGCTGAGATGCTGAAACAGCCAGCGATTGCCCATCATATTGACATCGGGGGCAATGGCACGTTGCAGATCCGCCATCGAGACGAAGAATTCCTGAAACGCGACCACCGCGCGATTGCGGTCGTTCAGGGCGATGCATGATTGGCGCCGCACCAGGCCGGCGATGTCGATATTCGACAGCTTACCAAGCACATCGTGCAGGCCGCGCGGCTCCATCGGCGGCAAAGCGGCGTTGGCCTGACGGTCACGCATGCGCCGGCGGGCCTCTTCGTTGAGACGCCGCGTCAGATCAAGAAATGCCTCGTAGTCGGTTTCCAGATCATACCAGCTATAGAACCGGTCGCGCCCGTCGCCGGAATCGGCATAGGTCAGCGGATCCTTGCTGAACAGGCCACGCAGCCGGTAGATCAGGTTGTCCATTTCCGTCGGCTTGGCATCCTTGCACAGGATGAAAATGTCGGAATTGGACAGCATGAACATCTGGGCGCGGTAGAACTGCACCAGCGGATCGAGCATGCGCATGGCAATGCGCAAATGCGAGTCCTGACGATTATGCGGTCGCAATTTGGACAGATGGAGGTGGATCGCCACGCGACCCTCACGGATCCGTCCGACCCGCTCGGCCGTAGCCAGTAGCAGGCTTTCTTGAGTGACCACCTCTGGGCTGGCCGGCGGCCGTTGCACCGATGCGTTCATTCGTCCCCGATGACCCCTGTGTCCGCCGACTCTGATTGTATTATGGCCGGGCAACACTCAGAAATACCATTCCGTCTTGCGCTGCTCCAAGCATATTCGGTCAGGCAGGACACCCCCTCCATTTGGTATTGCGCCGCTCCGCCGCTTGGAGTACCCACCACCACACCCTTCAACCGGATGCAGTGGACAGCCATGACCGATCGATCCTCACTGGCCGCCCATGTGGATGCCATGCGGGGCGCCCGCGTGCTGTGCGTGGGCGACGTGATGCTCGACCGCTTCATCTATGGCGATGTCGAACGCATCTCCCCCGAGGCGCCTATTCCGGTGGTGCGCATCCAGCGCGAAATCTCGATGCTGGGCGGCGCCGGCAATGTGGTGCGCAATCTGGTGGCTCTGGGGGCACGGCCGGTGTTCGTCTCGGTGGTCGGCGACGACGAGGCCGGGCGCGAGGTCGGCAATCTGATCGGCGCTCTGGACGGAGTCGACCCTTGTCTGGTGGTCCAGCCCGGCCGCCAGACCACCATCAAGCTGCGCTACATCGCCGGCAGTCAGCAGTTGCTGCGAGCCGATCGCGAAACGGCCGCACCAATCACCGATACCACCTGCCGGCGGGTCACCGCCCTGATCGAGCAGGTACTGCCGCGCGTCGATCTGGTGGTGCTGTCCGACTACGGTAAGGGCGTGCTGTGCAACGGCGTGCTCCAGGCGACCATCCACGCCGCACGGCAGGCGGGCCGGCCGGTGATCGTCGATCCCAAGGGCAGCGATTACCGCATTTATGCCGGGGCCAGCCTGCTGACTCCCAATCGCAAGGAACTGGCCGAAGCCAGCAAGCTGCCGGTCGGCACCGCCGACGAGATCGTCGCCGCAGCCCGCCATATGCTGGAGAGTTGCGAGGTCGATGCCATCCTGGCGACCCGCAGTCAGGACGGCATGACCCTGGTGCCGCGATCCGGCGAAGCCCGCCACCTGCCGGCCGAGGCCCGCGAGGTGTTCGACGTGTCCGGCGCCGGCGACACGGTGGTGGCCACCCTGGCCGCGGCGCTGGCCGCCCGGGTGCCGCTTGAGCAGGCGGCACAGTTGGCCAATGCCGCCGCCGGCATCGTCGTCGGCAAGGTGGGAACCGCCGTCGCCTATGCCGCCGAACTGGTCACCGCCATCCACACCCAGGAGCTGCTGGAGGACGAGGCCAAGATCATGAGTCTGGAGGCGTTGCAGGATCAGGCGGCGCGCTGGCGTCATCGCGGCTGGCGCATCGGCTTCACCAATGGCTGCTTCGATCTGCTGCATCCCGGCCATATCTCGCTGTTGCGCCAGGCCAAGGCGGCCTGCGACCGGCTGGTGGTCGGCCTGAACTCCGATGTTTCGGTGCGTCGCCTCAAGGGCCCGACCCGTCCGGTGCAGAACGAGACCTCCCGCTCCACCGTGCTCGCCTCGCTGGAAGCGGTCGACGCGGTGGTGCTGTTCGATCAGGACACGCCCCTGGATCTGATTACCACCCTGCGCCCCGACGTCCTGGTCAAAGGCGCCGACTATACCATCGACAAAGTGGTCGGTGCCGAGGTGGTCCAGGCCGCCGGCGGCACGGTGCTGCTGGCCGATCTGTCGCCGGGTCATTCAACTACAGCGACAATCGCACGGATGAAATAGGCGCTTATATCCATGAGCCTGAAGGCTCATGGTGCCCTCGCCGGGCGCGCTCCGCGCTCAGGTGCGGCCTCAATGGCCGCTTGAGGACCGGCGCACCGGTTCGAACATGTGTCATCAGGCTCATCGGTATCATACGCCGGCGCGGGCGCCCGCCCAGGCGGCAATGGCCGCAGCCGCCTCGTCGAAGCTGGCGTAATCCTGCCCGCCCTCGGCCCCCTTGCCGCAGCCGCAGGCGGTCTGCTGGGGAAACCACAAAGCGGTCCACAGTCCCGGCTGGTATTCCAGAACCTGGAAACGGCCGCGCGGATCGTCGCTTTCCCAGGCATCGCCGACGAATCGCCAGGTCAGCCCCGCCGCTTCTCTGATCTGTGACATCGCCCGTTCTCCTCTGTTGGTTATATCGTCAGCCATCGCCGCGTCACGGCTCCTGCGGGATGATCCGATAGAGCTGGAACAATGGACCCTCGTAGACCAGTGTCAGCGCGTCCGGGTTGGGGTTCTCGGCTTCCTGCTCGGTGAACAGCACATAGAGATATTGATAGTGCTCGCCCCAGCCGTCCCAATAGGCATCGTGGCCGGGGATCGGGCTGGCCAGCAACTGGCTGACCGTCGGCGGATCGCCGTCGGAGGAATCCACCAGACCGCGATACGGCGGCCGAACCGACAGCACCTGCTTGCCGGGCACGGTAAAGGCGGTGGCCACCAGGGCCGATCGTTCGATCACGGCGATGCAGGGGGCATGGCTCAGCGCGTCGGTGACGGCGGTGCTGCCGACCGGCCGGTCAGCATGGGCAACCAGAACGGCGCTGCCGGGCACGATCAGCTTGGACGAGCGGCGCATTTCCGAGGTGACCTCATCCAGCTCATGCCAGTGCATGTCGATGGTAACGCAGCGCAGCAGCGTCAGCCCCATGACCAGCGCATAGAACGATCGCCGCACCAGCGGGTGCGACAGGTTCAGCCGGGCGAAGCCGATGAGGACGAACAGCAGGGCGATGGGCAGGCGCTGATCGGCCATCCACGACCCGAACAGCATGCGCGGCATCACCATGAAGACGATGCTGCCCAGGGTCAGCAGCGCCCAGCCCGCGGCATGCAGCCGCAGCAGGCCGCGCCGGTGGGCCCAGACGACTCCGGCAACGGCGATAGCGGCCAGACTCAGGTCGGTCAGGTCGGAATAGGTGCGGACGATGTAGTGGAGCCCGTCGAGCTTGCCCTCGGTCTCCCAGATATTTTCCTTGGACAGGCCCAGGGTAGGGCTGGCCAGCATCAACGGCACGACCGGCAGCACCGGCAGGGCCAGGGCCGCGCCATCGCGCAGCAGACGGCACCGCCCATTGGCCAGACGCCAGCCCTCGAAGGCCATCAGGCCCAGGCCGTAGACGCCCAGGGCGAACAGATGGGCGAAGAAGGTCATCAGCACGAAGCCCAGCGACACCACGCCCCGTTGCCAGGCCGGACGCTCGCGCAAGGAAATCCAGGCGCCGATGCCCCACATGGCCAGGCCGACGCCAAACAGATAGTAGAGGAATCCGAACAGGAATATGCCGTTATAGATGAACGGAAACGCCACCAGCGGCCATGCCGAGACTCGGCCATACAATGCCCGGTGAATGACCATCGGCCCCGAGACCAGAAGCAGCACCGTCGCCAGGATAAACAATTGCCCGGACATGTAGATACCGAAGGTGTCGACCAGTCGCGGCACGACAAGATCCATCACCAGATTGGGAATAATCGCCCAGTCGATCTGGTACAGACGCGCCAGCACCGGATCGTGGCTGATGTTGGCGATAATATTCATCCGTGCCAGATGGTTGATGTAATCAGCCAGCGGCGGCACGTCGACACTGAACAACGGCACCGCCGTCATCAGCAGAAGGCCCGCGAATACGGGATGGAGCAGGCGTGTCGCCAAGCGGGGCAAGGCGATGGAGATCAATGTGAGCGTGCGGCTGATCATTGCGCGGGAAACCGACTGAAAAACTCGGGGAAAAAGGCGGCACAGTATCGCGTAGCCCCGCATCCTGATGCAATCCTTGACTCATGGACACGATGATTGACGCTTCGGGCAGCACGGGGCACCCTGCCGACCTTGTTCGCACGGGGTACCGCCATGCTGTCGACCGCCGCCATCGCTTTCACCATCGCCCGGCTGCCGCGGATTCTGTTCGGCAACGGACGTCTGATGGAGCTGCCCGCCGAGGTTCGCGCCTTCGGCGAGCGCTGCCTGCTGGTCACCGGTGGCGACGCCTTGCGGGTGGGGCCGGCTTGGGCGCCGCTGCTCGACGGCTTTGCCGCTGTGGGGGTATCGCTTCAGACCTTCGCCGTGTCCGGCGAACCGTCGCCCGAATTGGTGGATCAGGCGGTGGCACGGTTCAAGGATGACGGCATCGACGTGGTGGCCGCGGTCGGCGGCGGCAGCGCGTTGGATGCCGGCAAGGCGATTGCCGGTCTGCTGCGGTCGGGGCGCTCGGTGATGGACCATCTGGAGGGAGTCGGGCTCGGCATCCCCTATAGCGGGCCGGCGGTGCCGTTCATCGCCTGCCCGACCACGGCCGGCACCGGCAGCGAGGCAACCCGCAATGCCGTACTCAGCCGGTCCGGCACCGACGGCTTCAAGAAATCCTTCCGCCACGACGAGCTGATGGCCCGCGTCGCCATCGTCGATCCCAGCCTGTTGGCGAGCTGTCCGCGCCCCGTTCTGATCGCCAACGCCATGGACGCTTTAACGCAGTTGCTGGAAGCGTATACCTCGACCGGCGCGTCGGACTTTACCGACGCGCTGGCGTGGTCGGGACTGGAGGCGTTCCACGCCGGCTTTGCCGCTGCTCTTTACGGCGAGTCGTGGGGCCGGTCCCGGCTGGCCTATGCCGCATTGCTGTCGGGCATCTGCCTGGCTCATACCGGGCTGGGCGCGGTGCATGGCCTTGCGGCGCCGCTCGGCTCCTGGTTCACCATCCCTCATGGCGTCGCCTGCGGCACCTTGCTGGCCGAGACCACAGCCGTCAATCTTCAAGCCCTGGGCCGCCGCCGCCCCGACAGCCCGGCCCTGGCCAAATATGCCCGGGTGGCCGACCTGCTGACCGGCGGCGACGATGGCGACAGCGGGGCCCTGGTCGCGATCCTGCGCGACTGGACCGACCGGTTCGGCCTGGCCCGGCTGGGCGGCTACGGCGTCACCGAGGCCGATATCCCGCGGCTGGTCGAGGCCTCGGGCGGCAACAGCATGAAGACCAATCCGCTGGTGCTGGAGCCCGACGAAATCGCCGACATCGTGCGGAGACGATTGTAAGCCTTTCGGCCGACCCACAGGGCAATCGGGTGAAGGAATGGTGACTCATATTTCACTCGTCATCCCCGCGAAAGCGGGGATCCATGGTTGGGCAAGATCAGGTCTGTCTCGTAAAGAGGGTGCTGGCGGCCCCATGGATCCCCGCTTTCGCGGGGATGACGAGAGTGGGGTGGCATCACCGCCAAATTAGAACTGTTCACCCGATTGCCCTGTTATTAACCATCGCCGGACTTGGAAGGCCGCACCGCCTTCGCTATGGTGGCGACGATTTCGCTGAATCGCCGCGGGAGGCTGCTATTACCTCGTCCGAACCCAAACAGGGCCTGACCTACAAGGACGCTGGCGTCGATATTGATGCCGGCGAGGCACTGGTCGAGGCTATCAAGCCACTCGCCAAGTCGACCGCCCGCAGCGGCGCCGATGCCGGACTGGGCGGCTTCGGCGCGCTGTTCGACCTGAAGGCGGCCGGCTTCAACGATCCGATCCTGGTGGCCGCAACCGACGGTGTCGGCACCAAGCTGAAGGTGGCCATCGACGTCGGCAAGCACGACACCGTCGGCATCGACCTGGTGGCCATGTGCGTCAACGATCTGGTGGTTCAGGGCGCCGAACCGCTGCTGTTCCTCGACTATTTCGCCACCGGCAGCCTGGATGTGACCGCCGGCAAGGCCATCGTCTCGGGTATCGCCGAAGGTTGCCGTCAGGCCGGCTGCGCCCTGGTCGGCGGCGAGACCGCGGAAATGCCCGGCATGTACGCCAAGGGCGATTACGATCTCGCCGGATTCTCGGTGGGCGCGGCGGAACGCGGCACCATCCTGACCGGCGGCGACGTGCGGCCGGGCGATGTGCTCATCGGCTTGGCCTCGTCGGGCATTCATTCCAACGGCTATTCACTGGTGCGCCGCATCGTCGAACGGACCGGGCTGGACTATGCCGCTCCGGCGCCGTTCGATTCGTCCCGGCCGCTGGGCGAAGCCCTGCTGACGCCGACTCGGATCTATGTGAAGAGCTGTCTGGCCGCGGTGCGCGCCGGAGCCATCAAGGCGCTGGCCCATATCACCGGCGGCGGGCTGATCGAGAACGTGCCGCGCGTCCTGCCCAAGGGCACCGCCGCCGAGATCGACGCCACCGCCTGGCCGCTGCCGCCGGTCTTCGCCTGGTTGCAGACGGAAGGTGGTGTGGCGCCGCAGGAAATGGCCCGCACCTTCAATTGTGGCATCGGCATGGTGGTGGTGGCCTCGCCCGAGACCGCCGCGGACGCCGAGCGCATCCTCACCGAGCATGGCGAAACGGTCTGCCGCATCGGCACCGTCGTCGCCCATGACGGCGAGCCCGAATCGTGGGTTCGGAACGCGGAGGCGGCATGGACTTCCACCTGAACGTCCAGATCACCGTCAACGGCATGGCACGGCCGAAGCCGCTCAAGCGGACCAAGGTGGGCGTGCTGGTGTCGGGGCGCGGCAGCAATCTGCAAGCGCTGCTGGATGCCTGCGCCGATCCCGACTTCCCGGCCGAGATCGCTCTGGTCATTTCCAACATTCCCGATGTCTACGCCCTGGAACGGGCGACCAGGGCCGGGGTGCCGACCCAGGTGATCCGCCATAAGGACTTCGCCAGCCGCGAAGCCTTCGATACGGCGCTGGACGAGGCGTTGCGCTCCGCCGGTATCGAACTGGTCTGTCTGGCCGGCTTCATGCGGCTGCTGACTCCGGGCTTCACCGAGTCGTGGCGCGATCGCCTGATCAACATCCATCCATCGCTGCTGCCGTCGTTCCGCGGCCTGCACACCCATGAACGAGCCCTCGAGGCCGGCGTGCGGGTGCATGGCTGCACGGTGCATGTGGTCCGGCCGGAACTCGACGAAGGCCCGATCATCGTTCAGGGCGCCGTGCCGGTGCTGCCCGACGATACCGCCGACAGCCTTGCCGCCCGGGTGCTGGAGGTCGAACACCGCATCTATCCGCTAGCCCTGCGCCTGCTCGCGGAAGGCCGCGCCATCGTCGATGGGTCGGTGGTACGGCTGGAGGATGTGGAAATCAGGGAAAAGCCGCTGATCAACCCGCGGGGATAGGCGTCAGGACGCTCGCCGAGCGGAGGCTCTGTGGTATCAGCCGCCATTGCGGCGGCACCTGAGCGCGGAGCGCGCCCGGCGAGGGCATAGGCGAGCCTTCAGGCTCGTCGGTATTACGTCCCCTCGGCGATCCGCTTCAACTCGCCAAGCTCGCCGAGCACCGCGTGGGCGGAATCGGGCAGGCCGATCACGCCATCCCGTTTGAGCTGGGTCAGGGTTCGGCTGACGGTTTCGATGGTCAGGCCGAGATAGTCGGCGATGTCCGAGCGACTCATCGGCAGGGCGATCGGGCTGGCGGCCAAGCCCCGCCGTTCGGCGCGGCGTGACAGCATCATCAGGAACGAAGCGACCTTTTCCTTGGCGGTCTTGCGGCCAAGCAGCAGCATCTGTTCATGGGCGGCGGCCAGTTCGTCGATGGCCAGGCCGAGTAACCGCTTTTCGATGCGCGGCACGTCTTCCAGCACCTGATCGAGCTTGCGGCGCGGAAAGCGGCACAGCACCACCGGGCTGAGCGCCTCGGCGGTATAGGCATAGCCGCCTTCGACGGCCAGTCCGAAAAAGTCACCGGGAAACAGGAAGGCGGTGATCTGGCGACGGCCGTCGGGCATCAGCTTGTACAGCTTCAGAGTGCCCAGGGCGACGCTGTACAGGTAGATCGCCGCTTCGCCCTCGCGGAACACGGCGGTATTGGCGGGAATCTGGATCTGGCCGACCACCGTCGACAGGCGCTGGATGTCGCGCGGCGACAGGCCGGTGCAGAAGGCGACCTCGCCCACCTGGCAGCGTCCACACGGATGCGTACCAACCTCGCCTTTTTCGCGATCGCTGACCTGATCGAATGGCGGCATGGCCCTCGCACCGTTCCCTCGGGAGGCAGTCCCCTCCCGGCACCCACTACGGTTATATGACTTGCGCATCAAACGCAAGGCGCCGCTCAGGGACGGGGCGGCGACTCCGGCGCCGGCTTGTCGTCGTCGTCGAACAGAATGCGATGGGCGGCGCCGTCCAGATCGTCGAACTGGCCCGTCCTGAGGGCCCACAGAAAGGCTCCCAGCCCGGCCAGGCCCAGGAACAACGCAACGGGAATCAACAGCAATAGATTGGTCATCTGGACCTCGTTCGCGCCAGCCTCAAAGCATTGGCGATGACGATGATCGACGAGGACGACATGGCGACCGCGGCGATCAAGGGCGTCACCATTCCTAACACAGCCATCGGCACCGTGACCAAGTTGTAAAGGAAGGACAGTGCAAAATTTTCCTTGACCAGCCGCTCGGCCTTGCGGGCTACCTCGATCACCTCGACGACCGGAGCCAGGCGCAGGCCCTGGAACACCACGTCGGCAGCGGTCTGACTGACGTCGACGGCGGTGGAGGGCGACAGGGAGACATGGGCGGCGGCCAGTGCCGGAGCGTCGTTGAGGCCGTCGCCCACCATCAGCACATGGCGCCCCTCGGCCGCGAGTTGGGCCAGACGGGCGCATTTGTCAGCCGGGCTACAGCCGGCCGTCCAGTCGGCGATGCCCAACGTCTCGGCGACGGAGCGTACCGTCGCCGCCCGATCGCCGGACAGCAGTTCGACGCGCAAGCCCGACTTGACCAGTGCCGCCACCGTCTCGGCGGCATCGGGGCGCAGGGCGTCGGTGAAGGCGAAGCGGACCGGCGCGACACCGGGCTGACTGAGCCACAGTTCCGGGCCCATGGCCGCCATGGTATCGCTGGCGGTATCTTCGGCGGTGCCGATCCAACGCCGGCTGCCCAGGCGGACCCCGCCCAATTCCAGGCCGCAGCCGGGATGTTCCGCGACTCCGGCGGCCGGCACGGCCGGCGGCGCGGCGCGGACGATGGCGCGGGCCAACGGATGATGACTGGTGCTCGCCAGTGTGGCGGCGAGCCGAAGGTCCGGCTCGCTCCAGCCGCCGTCGCGCAGCAGTTCCGGGCGGCCGAGGGTGAGGGTACCGGTCTTGTCGAACACCACCGTATCCACGGCGGTGACCCGCTCCAGAGCGGTTGCCGATTTCAACAGTATGCCCTGGCGCAGCAGCCGGCCGCTCGCCACCACCTGAACCACCGGCACCGCCAGGGCCAGGGCGCAGGGGCAGGTGATGATCAGCACCGATACCGCGATCAGCAACGCCGGCTGCCACGGCACGATGGTGAACCACACCCAGCCGAGGAAGGTGAGCAGAGCGGCGAGGTGGACCACCGGCGCGTAATAGCGCGCCACCCGGTCGGCCAGGGCGACATAGCGGGCGCGGCCCTGTTCGGCCACCTCCATCATGCGGACGATCTCGGCGAGCAGGGTGCGCTCGCCGACCGCGGTGACGGTGACCCGCAAAGGCGCCGACAGGTTCAGGGTGCCCGCAAACACGACATCCCCCGGGCGGACCGTGGTGGGGGTGGTTTCGCCGGTCAACAGGCTGGTGTCGAGGTCGGATTCGCCGTCGCTGACCGTGCCGTCGACGCCGATGCGCTCGCCGGTCGCCACCAGCACGGTCATACCTTCGGCCAGCTTGGTCGGCGGCAGAACCAGACGATGGCCATCGCTGTCGATGACGGTCACGGCGGCGGCCGACAGGCCCAGCAGGTGCTCGGCGGCGGAGCGGGCACGGCCACGGGCACGGATGTCGAGATAGCGGCCGATCAACAGAAAAAACAGCAGCGAGATGGCGGCATCGAAATAGGCGTGCTCGCCGAAGCGGATGGTTTCCCACAGCGACATGGCCGAGGTCAGCACGACGCCGATGGAAATCGGCACATCCATGTTGCTGCGACCGGCCCGCAGGGCGGTCAGCGCCGAGCGGAAAAACGGCCGGCCGGAATAGACCACCGCCGGCAGGGCGATCAGCGCCGAAACCCAATGCATGAAGGTGCGGGTGGCCTCGCCCATATAGGCAAAATGGCCGGCCCAGATCGAAACCGACAGCAACATGACGTTGCCGGCGGCGAAACCAGCCACCGCCATCGCCCGCAGCAATTCCTTTTCGTGCTTGATCTGCTCGCTGCCCAGCCGCGCCGGGTCGTAGGGAATCAGCCGGTAGCCCACCTGAAGCACCGGATGGATAATGGCCGCCGCGTCACCGGCGCCGGTGGTCCACACCAGAGTCAGCCGCCGGGTGGTCATGTTGAGGCGAGCCCGGACAACGCCGGGCTGGCGCGACAGCAGCGTTTCAATCAGCCAGACACAGGCGGCGCAATGGATGCCCTCGACCATCAGATGCACGGTCGACTGCCCGGTCTGCGAATCGTCAAGCACATGGGCGGAAAAGTCGATGGCCGCTTCGCCGTCCTCGGGCCGCAACGGCCGCACCGCCGGATCGAGGCAGCGGCGCTGATAATACGATGTCAACCCCAGGCCGCGCACCAACTGATAGGCTGCCTCGCAGCCGGAGCAACAGAACGCGGCCGAACTGCCCACCGGGACCGGCGAGCCGCAATGCTGACAGGAGGTCATGGGCGGGCGCTATGTCCTTGGGGGCGCGGAAACCGAATCGGAGCGCCCGCTTCCCAGCGGGCAGCCGGCGGAGACGCCGATTGCCCGCCCGGAGGCGGGCGCTCCCGGTATTGCTGTCGGAGACGAGGTTACTTCAACACCACGCGACGCATGGTCTCGACCTGATCCTGACCACGGCTGGCGAGAACCTTGATGTCCCACACGCCGGGCAGCGGCAGCTTGAGGGGAGCCTGGTAACGGCCGTTCCCTTGCGCTTCCAATTCCACCACGCTGTCGTAGCCGGCCGTGGTCGGGCGCACCAACTGGACAGCGACCTGGAGATCGCTGAGCGGCTGACCATCGCGATCCTTGGCGATCACCGTGACCGCGCCGCCGGTGGTGATGGCCGCCGGATCTATCTCGGGAACGACCTTCCAGCCCAGCAGTTCCTCGGCCCGAACGGCGGCCAGCGCCTTGTTGTGCGCCAGACCCTTTTCATAGGCCCCTTCGGTCTGCAAGCCGGTAAAGCTCGAGGTGGCGAAGTAGGCCAAGGTGCCGTTGACCCCGACCACCACAGCGAACATCCCGACGAAAATCCAGGGATACCACCAACCACGCTTACGTGTGCTTGTCATCGTTGTCGTTGTCATTTCTGCGGCCCCGTGAACCAGGCATCATAGTGTTCGGACTGCCCCGTCGCCTTGTTCACCAGGGTGAAGGTCAGATCCGAGGTTTCCTTCTTGAGCGTGTCAGGGTCAGCCAGGACGTAGACCTGGAAGGTTCCCACAGTATCCGGCCCGACGGCCAGATCGACCGTGCTGACCGGGGTCTCGGCGACGCCGATCACGGTCATGGTGGCTCCCGGAACACCCGCGATATTCAGCGAATAGGTCTCATCGGCGCGGATCTTGTTGTAGATCTTGAACGTGTAGCCGTTGCGCACATGACCGTTCGACAAGGTGACGAACAGCGGGCTGCGATCGTGCTGAACCTTGACGTCCAGGGTCGACCGGTTGGCCAAGCCATAGGCCATGACGGCAGCCACCGCGACAAGCACGAAAATGTAGACGAAGGTGCGGACGCGCAACAGATGCAGGCGGGTGGTCTTGCCCTTCGACCGAGCCACCTGATTGTTGATGGAGTCCCAGGTGATCAGGCCACGCGGCAGCTTGACCCGGTCCATGACGGCGTTGCAGGCGTCGACGCACAGGGCGCAGCCGATGCAGGCCAGTTGCTGGCCGTCGCGGATGTCGATGCCGGTCGGGCAGACCTGAACGCAGGCCTTGCAGTCGACGCAATGGCCGCGGGTGCTGAAGTCGTCGCCCAGCTTGCGCGGAGACCGCGGCTCGCCGCGCCAGCTCTCATAGGTCACCAGCAGCGAATCGTCATCGAACATGGCGCCCTGAAAGCGTGAATAGGGGCACATGTAGATGCACACCTGCTCGCGGGCCCAGCCGGCCAGCAGATAGCAGAAGCTGCCGATGACTGCGATGGTGCCCCAGGCACCATAGGACGGCTCGGCCCCGAACAGAACGGTCAGAACGTCGGGGGCATTGTAGAAGTACAGGGTGAAACCCAGGCCGACGAAGAACGAGATCAGCGCCCAGGTTCCATGGGTGCCGGCCTTGCGCAGCAGCTTGTTCATCGACAGCGGCGCACGGTCGAGCTTGATGCGGGCGTTGCGATCACCTTCGAAGAAGCGTTCGACGAAGATGAACAGGTCGGTAAAGACCGTCTGCCAGCAGGCATAGCCACACCACAGGCGACCGAACAGCGCCGACATGAAGAACAGCGCAATGGCGGCGATGATGAGCAGGCCGGTCAGGTAATAGACTTCCTGCGGCCAAATTTCGATAAAGAAAAAATAGGCCCGTCGACCCGGCAGGTCGATCAGAATCGCCTGATCCGGCGCGCCCATGCCACGGGTCCAGCGCAGGAACGGTGACAGGAAATAAACCAGCAGGGTGATCCACATCGCCGCCGTCTTCAGGCCGCGGAAGGTGCCCTTGACCTTCTTGGGATAGATCTTGACGTATTCGGCATACATCTGTTGTGCCGATTCGTCGGGCTGCTCGGTCTTCGAGTCCTTGACAGGGGACATGTTCATGGGTCCTAGCGTCCTTTTGTCGCACATCCTAGCGGCAAGCTCGGGAAATTGCTTCCGCTAATCGCTGCATGGCGGCCTTCGCTGAATGAAGGGCCGCACCACCCCCGGACGTATTTTAGTCTTTTTTCATATGCGAGACAGTGACGAAGTCACCTAGAAAGAAATTGCCCTCGCCGGGCGCGCTCCGCGCTTGGCCGCCGCCTCAATGGCGGCTGGTTTCATGCACGGTGGGTCGGCCAAGGCCGGTGACGAACTAACGAAATGGTGCCCCGGCGAGAAGCCGGGGCACCGGTAACGGACCGACCTGATGACGGCTTACTTGCCGCCGCCCAGGGAGCGGACGTAAACCGCCAGGGTCTTGATGGTGGTCGCGTCGAGACGCTCACCCCAAGCCGGCATGACGCTGTGCTTCGGGTTGGTCACCTGGGCGACGATCGCCTCTTTGGTGCCACCGTACAGCCACAGGCCGTTGTTGAGTGCCGGCGCACCGGCGTCGACACTGCCCTCGCCCTTTTCACCGTGGCAAGCCACGCACTGCTCGGCGAAGATCTTGCCGCCGGCCGACTTGGCGTCGCCCGCACCCTTCGACAGGGCGAGGACGAAGTCGGAGACTGCGCCGATCTCGTCGGCCTTCAGCAGGCCGTCGGCACCGAACTTCGGCATCTCGCTCTGGCGAGACTTCGCCGTGGCGCGCACGCCGAGGCTGATGGTCTCCTGGATCTGCGCCAGCGTGCCGCCCCAGATCCATTCGTCGTCGGCCAGGGTCGGGTAAGCCCCGAGCTTGCCGGCGCCGCCGAACTGGTGACAGGCCGAGCAGTTCTCATTAAAGGTGGTGCGGCCGGCGGCAATCGCATAGCTGCGCAGATTGCCGTCCTTATAGATGTCGTCGACCGACATCTTGGCCAGCGCCGCGGCCTTGTCGCCGCGAGCCTTCTTCAGGTCGTTCAGATCGGCGGCAACGGCGCCGCGCGACGAATAGCCGAGCATGCCCTTGGTGTAGCCGGTCAGCGACGGCCATGCGGGCATCGCGACCCAATAGCCAACCGCCCAGACGATGCACGCGAAGAATACATATACCCACCACTTGGGCAACGGCGTGTTCAGTTCCTTGATGCCGTCCCACTCGTGGCCGGTAGTCTCGATACCGGTGATATGGTCCCGTTCTTTGGTCGCCATGTCAGCGCTCCTGTGTGTCGTGGTCATCATCCTTGAGCGGCATTTCGCCGTAGCGTTCAAAACGGCCCTTGTTCTTAGGCCAGAACGCCCAGGCGCAGATGCTCAGGAAGACGATCATCAGCCAAAGTCCCCAGATCGAGCGGAGGAACTCGTAGATTGCCATCATTGCGGGTTCTCTCCGCTCCCTTGGTTACCGCTGCGCCAGTTTCGGATCGAACTTGGTGAAATCCACCAAGGTTCCGAGCATCTGCAGATAGGACACCAGGGCGTCCATTTCCGTCACCTCGGGCTTGCCGTCCTTGTTGCCGACGACGGCCTTGGGGTAACGCTTCAGCAGGGCGGCGACGTTCGCACCGTCGATCGCCTGATCCTTCAGATCGGCCGAAGCCGTCTTGATCTGCTCGTCCGTATAGGGCGTGCCGACCAGGCGAAGAACCTTCAGGTGATCCGCGATGTCGGCCGCTTGCAGCGGACGCATCAGGTGCTTGTAACCGGGCATGATGGATTCCTTGACCACATCACGCGGGTTGATCAGGTGACGGACATGCCATTCATCCGAATACTTGCCGCCAACGCGGGCAAGGTCGGGACCGGTACGCTTGGACGCCCACTGGAAGGGGTGGTCGTACATGGACTCGGCGGCCAGGCTGTAATGACCATAGCGTTCGACCTCGTCACGGAACGGACGGATCATCTGGCTGTGGCAGTTGTAGCAGCCTTCACGGACGTAAATGTTGCGGCCGGCCACCTCGAGCGGGGTGTAGGGGCGCATGCCCTCCACCTTCTCGATGGTCGACTCGATGGTGAACAGCGGGACGACCTCGACCAGACCACCGATGATGATGGTCAGAAGGATGCCGACGGCGAGAAAGACGACATTGGTTTCGAATTTCTCATGCTTATCGAAAAGCGACATCTAGGCCTCCCTCAGCGAGCGCTAGCCGACACCGGAGCTTCGTACGGAACTTCGGTCCGGACGTCGCCCTTGATGGTGCGGTAGAAGTTGTAGGCCATGATCAGACCGCCAGCGACGAACAGCAGGCCGCCGGTGGCGCGAATGATGTAGTAGGGATGCATGGCCTCGACGGTCTCGATGAACGAGTACTGCAAGAAGCCGTACTGGTCATAGGCGCGCCACATCAGGCCCTGCATGATGCCCGAGATCCACATCGAGGTGATGTAGAGCACGATGCCGACGGTGGCGATCCAGAAGTGATAGGAAACCAGACGCATGCTGTACAGGGTGCTGCGCTTCCACAGGACGGGCACCAGATAGTACAGGGCGCCGAAGCTGACGAAGGCGACCCAGCCGAGGGCGCCGGAGTGCACATGGCCGACGGTCCAGTCGGTGTAGTGCGACAGCGAGTTGACGGCCTTCAGCGACATCATCGGACCTTCGAAGGTCGACATGCCATAGAAGGCGACAGAGGTGATCAGGAAGCGGATGACGGGATCGGTGCGCAGCTTGTCCCAGGCGCCCGACAGGGTCATCAGACCGTTGATCATGCCGCCCCACGAGGGCATCCACAGCATGATGGAGAAGGTGGCGCCCAGGGTCTGGGCCCAATCCGGCAGAGCGGTGTAGTGCAGGTGGTGCGGGCCGGCCCAGATATACAGGAAGATCAGGGCCCAGAAGTGCACGATCGACAGGCGGTAGGAGTACACCGGACGATTCGCGCGCTTCGGCACGAAGTAGTACATGATGCCCAGGAAGCCGGCGGTCAGGAAGAAGCCCACCGCGTTATGGCCATACCACCACTGGGTCATGGCGTCCTGGACGCCGGCGAATACCTGATAGCTCTTCAAGCCGGTGAAGGAGACCGGAATCGACAGGTTGTTGCCGATGTGCAGCATGGCGATGGTCAGGATCATCGCCAGGAAGAACCAGTTGGCAACATAGATGTGCGGCTCGTTGCGCTTGAACAGCGTGCCGACGAAGATGATCGCGTAAATGACCCAGATGACGGTCAGATACAGGTCGAAGATCCATTCCGGCTCGGCATATTCCTTACCCTGGGTATAACCCAGGACGTAGGACAGCGCGGCCATGACGATCAGCGACTGGAACATCCAGAAGAACGCCGAGGCGAAGCCCGAACCGCCGAACAGGGTCGCGCGGCAGGTGCGCTGAACCACGAACAGCGAGGTGGCGAACAGCACGTTGCCGCCGAAGGCGAAGATCACGGCGGAGGTGTGCACGGGACGCAGACGGCCGAACGAGGTCCACTCGAGATCCAGGTTCAGAACCGGAAAAGCCAACTGCCAGGCGATGAAATCGCCCGCTAGAAAACCGACGACACCCCAGAAGGTCGCCGCCAGGACGAACTTCTTGATGATGTCCTCATTATACGGCGTGGTGTCTACAACACCTTTCGCCATGGTCGCTTGGGTCATGCCGAACTCCTGTCTCGACCAGCGTTTGAAGATCCCGGACCAACTTTTGTTTTCCCCCGCCGCCATGGGACGTTGTCAACCCCCTCCCGCGACGGCTGCACCCCCGCCAAGCCGAGGTATGCCGGGCGGGTATGGTCCGAGTTGTCGGCACTATGACCGAGGGGTGATCGACCTGCCATTGATACAGATCAAAATCTCCCCGGATTCCCCAAAAATGCCCTGCGTTCATAAAGTGTTGCGACAGATTGCCGCACCCCGTTCGATGACACGGCGTCCCCCTTTTAGTAACTCTTCAGCCATATTCCTTGCCGCAGCGCACCAGGACGCTACACTGCGCCGATGACAGAGCCAGCTTCGCCTTCGCACCGCCCCCACGTTCACTTCCTTGCCGGCCGCAGCACCCGCTGGCGGCGAGGACATCCGTGGGGTTTCTCCAATGAGGTCGACATGACCGCCGCGACCAAGGCGCTGCCTGCGGGAACGCTGGTCACGGTGATTGATGCCGGGGGCGAGGCCCTGGGAGTCGCGACCTTCAATCCGCACTCGCTGATCGCGCTGCGCCTGCTCACACGGGACGCCTCGGCAACCATCGACTCGGCGTTCCTCGCCGACCGTTTGCGCCGCGCCGTCGACCTGCGCCAGATGCTGGTCGGCACCCCTTATTATCGTCTGATCCATTCCGAAGCCGACGGCCTGCCCGGTCTGGTCGCGGACCGCTACGGCGACGTAGTGGCGTTGCAGATCAACAGCGCCGGCATGGAAGCCCTGCTTCCGGCACTCCTCGACGCCTTTGATCAGGTTCTGGCGCCGACCGCCGTGGTGTTGCGCAATGACAGCCCGGTGCGCACGCTGGAAGGGCTCGAACTGTACCATCGGGTCGAACGCGGCACCCTGGACGGTGCGGTGGAGATCGTCGAGAACGGCGCCCGCTTCCTCGCCGATCTGTCCGAGGGACAGAAAACCGGCTGGTTCTACGACCAGCGCGACAACCGCGCCTTCATGGCCCGGCTGGCGGGCGGCCGCCGCTGCCTCGACGTCTATACCTATGCCGGTGGCTTCGCCGTGCAGATGGCCCTGGCCGGAGCCACCGAGGTGACCGCCGTCGATCGCTCGGAAGCATCGCTGGCCCTGGCCGAGCGTTCCGCCGCCCTGAACGGCGTGCCCTTGCACCTGCTCAAGGGCGAGGCGTTCGGTGAACTGGAACGGCTGGGCCGGGCCGGGGAACGATTCGGCGTGGTGGTGGCCGACCCGCCGGCCTTCGTCAAATCGAAAAAGGATCTGGCCAGCGGCGCCAAGGGCTACCGCAAGATGGCCCGCCATGCCGCGACCCTGGTCGAGCCGGGCGGCTTCCTGTTCTGCGCCTCGTGCTCGCATCATATGGAGGTCGAGGCCTTCGCCGAGGAAATCCGCCACGGCATCACTCAGGCCCACCGCACCGGCCGCATCCTGCGCGCCGCCGGAGCCGCCCCCGACCACCCGATCCACCCTGCCCTGCCGGAGTCGGCCTATCTCAAGGCGCTGGTGTATCAGCTCGATTAGGGGCCGGAATATCCGCCCTCGTCGGCCGGTGGATTGGGGTGGTTGAGCAGGATCTGCGACCATTTCACCTCCGGCCGCAGGAACAGGCCCCCCTCCGCCCCATTCCAAACCGCCCAGCATTCCCCATCCCGGACGACATCCCACGAACCGCCGTCGGCAAGACTGAGAATGTCATTGAAGCCGGCCTCGTCCGCCGGCGCCAGGTCCAGCGTGTGTTCATACCATGCGGGTATTTTCCAATACCGTTCGGGCATGCCGCGGCACCGTGGCGAGAAGCCAGCCAGGCTGTTCAGCAACGCTCGACCAACCGCCAGGGCTTGGTCGGCATCGGCGGACTCGGCATAAAAACACGCCATCAGCTCCAGCGGAGGAAGCTCGCACTCCGGCGCGGCTGTCATGGCACCGGTTCGCTGACGCTCTCCTCGGGCTTGGCCGCCCGCTTGAGCTTGGCGAAGCGGTGCACGCTGATGGGAATGCCGAACACATAGGCCATCAGGATCACCACGATGGTCGCCCAGGGCTCGGTAACCAGGAACGCGGCGAGCAGGCCGATCACCACCAGCATCGGCAGCACATAGGCCAGCGGCACCCGGAAGCGCTTGAACGAGAAGGTCGGGATGGTGCTGACCATCAGGAATGACACGCCGACCAGGAACACCGCCACCACCGGCGGGCTGTCGAAAAAGCCGCTGCCGAACTGGAAGCTGGCGATCATCGGGAACAGCACCAGAGCCGCCGCCGCTGGTGCCGGCACACCGGTAAAGAAGTTGTAGGCCCAGCCGGGCAGATCGGGCTGGCCGATCATGGTGTTGAAGCGGGCCAGCCGCAAGGCGCAGCACACCGAGAACAGCAGCACCAGCGCCCAGCCGAAGCCGCCCGCCGTCTGCATGGTCCACAGATACAGCAGGATCGACGGGGCGACGCCGAAGCTGACGAAATCCGACAGCGAATCGAGTTCCGCGCCGAACTTGCTGGTGCCGTGCAGCAGCCGGGCGATGCGGCCGTCGAGCCCATCGAGAATACCGGCGACGAAGATCGAGATGACCGCGTGCTCCCACTCACCCTTCAACCCGAAGCGAATCGCCGTCAGCCCGGCGCACAGGGCGAGCAGGGTGAGGATGTTGGGGATCATCTTGTTGAACGACAGACCCGGAATGCGGGGTGGGCGGCGCGGCCGGAACATGTCAGCGCACCTCGCCCTGGCGCGCGGGCTCGTCGCTGTCGAGATCGGCCAGCACCGTCTCGCCGGCGATGGTGCGCTGGCCGCACATGACCAGCGGCTGAACGCCGTCGGGCAGGAACACGTCCACGCGGCTGCCGAATCGGATCATGCCGAATCGCTCACCGGCCCGCAGTTGCTGGCCTTCCTTGGCCCAGCACAGGATGCGCCGCGCCACCAGACCAGCGATCTGCACGAAGGCGACCTCGCGGCCGTCGTCGAGTTGCAGGCGCAGCGACATGCGCTCGTTGTCGGCACTGGCCTTGTCCAACGCGGCATTGACGAACTTGCCCGGGCGATAGGCCACCTTGACAATTCGGCCATAGGTCGGCGACCGGTTCACATGGACGTCGAAGACGTTCATGAACACCGAGATGCGCAGGCGCGGCTCGGCGCCCATACCCAGCTCGACGGGCGGCACCGCGTTGCCGATCATCTGCACCAGGCCGTCGGCCGGACTGATGATCAGCCCCGGGCGAATCGGCGTGACGCGGTCGGGGTCGCGAAAGAAGAAGGCGCACCAGACGGTGAGCAGCGCGCCGAGCCAGCCCAGCGGCTGCCACAGCACCCCCAGAAGCACCGCAGCAACGGCAAAAACGGCGATAAACGGCCAGCCTTCGCGGTGAATCGGCACCAGCACGACCTTGAGAAGCGATACCTCGTGGACCTTCACGTCCCCTACCTCCACATCAAAACGCGCGATCCTAGCGCCAGCCGGCCGTCGAGGTAAGGTGGTTTGCCGTTTTTTTGTCGGCCCAAGGCATGATACCGTTGGGAAGACCGCAGCAACAGCGCCGCATGCCGCCATGGACAACAGTTTCCGCCTCGCTATCGGCAATCAGCTTCTGCCGCTGGACATTCACGCCGTCGCCGCCGATTCCACCGGGCACCTGCTGGAAATCGACTGGGAAGGGCCGGTTCGCTTCCGCTTCGACCATATGGGCTGGGGCATCGCCGCCTGCATGACCGAAGGGCCGGACCTGCGACTCGACCTGACCGCCGATCTTGGAGCGATGCCCTTCACCGCCGAGGCCCGATCCGAACGCGCCGGCCTTCAGGCCATCGTCGACGCCGCCAACGCGCATCTCGGCCGGGTGTTTCAGGTCACTTCGGAACGCCGGATCCGCCTGACGGTCGGCGGCACCATTGATCAGCCGGTCACCGCCATCACCCTCATCTCCGCCGTCGTCCGGCATCTGGTACGCGTGACGCCCTATCTCGAACTGTTCGCAGTGTTCCTGAATCCAACCGGCGGGGCTCGGCCGGCGTGGCGCCGTGGACGAGGGTAAGGGCCGATCCGAGACTTTTGTGCAGTGCACAAAAAGTGCTTGCATCATCTCCGGATTCGCCTATCTTATCCTCAATGCTGCACCGCAGCAAAGACCCCGGAAGGAACCACCCCATGAACAAGTACGAAGACATCTTCTCGTTCGGCAAAGAGAACATCGAAGCCCTGGTGCAGAGCAGCACGCTGGCCGCCAAGGGCTTTGAAGAGCTGGTTAAGGCCTATGCCGCCTATACCGGTCAGACCATCGACAAGGCCAATGCCACGGCCAAGGCCCTGGCCGCTGCCAAGACGCCCACCGAATTCGTTCAGCTCCAGGCTCAGCTGACCAAGGAAAACGCCGAAAGCCTGATGGCCGAGACGAAGAAGCTGGCCGAGATCGTCAACACGATCGTCACCAGCTCGATGGAGCCCCTCCAGGCTCGCGTCAAGGCCGCCACCGACCTGTGCAAGGTTGCTGCGTAAGGCTTTTCAGACCTTCGGGATGAACAAAGGGCTCGGCGCTCAGGCGCCGGGCCCTTTCGCGTTGTGCACCAGACAGCGCAAGGGCGGGTTTGCCCGAATGGTAAACTCGAGGTAGAGTAAAAGGACAAATTGGTTTCATCGGCGAGCCAGAAAGGATCGTCCATGATCAACAGCATCTCCTTTTCCTCACTGATGACATGGCAACCAAAGTCCACGGCAAAGCCGGGACAGCCATCCGTGACCGATCCGGCCGCGCAAGAGCGCATCGACCGGGCCAAGTCCGCTTTGAGCGCCATGAAAGAGGCCACCGAGGCGCAGCGCAATTCCATGAAGTCCAACGCTCAGGAAAAGCTTCAGCGCATCAAGGAACAGATCCGCATTCTGCGCCAATTCGGCGGAGACCCCAAAGTCATCGCCCGCGAAGTCGCGCGGCTGGCGCGGGAACTGTCTGGAGCGGTCAAGGAATACACCGACGCGGCGCGTGGCGGAGGAGCCAACGGTTCCGATAACGCCGAGCCCGCCGCCGAGTCTGAGGGCGCGGCCGCCGAGGCCGCCGCTGCCGAAGGCACTCCTGAGGCCGCAGAGGCAGAGGCAGAGGCGAAAACAGAGGCGGAGGCGAAGGCCAGCCTCAAGGCCGATGCAGAACAGCCCGGCACCTCCACCGCGGACAAGGCAAAAGCCGATTCGTCCTTTCGGGAGGAGGCCCTGCGCCTGTTCGCGAAGCTGGAACAGCACAGCGGCATGTCCAAGGCCGATGCCGACTTCTTCGCCCTGGCGCGCAATCTCCTCCAACAGCTCAAGGCTCTGATCGCCGCTCAGCAGGAGAAGGCGCGCCGTGGAGACCCGGAAGCACAAGAGGCGGTCAAGGCGGTCAGCGAGGCCGGGGACACCATCATTGACTCGGTCGGTGCCATGCAGTCGGTCGACCTGCAAGTGTAAGACCGGCAGCCATGGGCGCAAGCGGGGGCGGGAAGTGCTTTTCTACTTTCCATACACAAGCTGTGCCCGCGCGGTCCGGGCGCAGCTTGGACACAGGCCGCCGTTACCGGCGCGGTCAAGCTGCTCCGCACCGGCATAGGCCGTGCCGCAGCGCTGGCAGCGGGTCAGCGGTTCGCGGTGCAGCACGGTGCCGGTGAACACGGTGCGGCGTTCGCCGTCGGACTCCTCCAGGCGGATGGCGCCGGTCGGGCAGACCTGGGTGCAGGCGCCGCAGCCGATGCAGCGGGCGGCGGGGCGCAGGAAATGGCTGAAGGCGAGACGTCCGGCCGGAGTCGACTCGAGTCGCAGCGCCTCGGCGCCGATTTCGCTGCACACCAGTTCACACAGGCCGCAGCCGACACAGATATCGCAGCGCAGGCAGCGGCCGGCCTCGGCCTGAGCCATCGGGTCGGTCAGGCCGCATTCGATGGCGCGATAGCCGACGCGCTCGGCCACCGCCAATTCCGGCATGACGGTGCGCTTCAGAGTCTCGCGGGGCGCGGCCTCGACCACCAGCGGCGCCACCGAGTCGCGGCGCTGCGGCCGGTCCCAGTCGGTGGCCATGGGACGGGCGCAGAGATAGGCATCAATCGCCGCCACCCCCTGCTTGCCGGCCCGCACCGCCTCGACGGCGGTGCGCGGACCATAGGCGGCATCGCCCCCGGCGAACACCCCCGGGCGGGCGGTCTGCAACGAGTCGCGGGTTGCGGCGATCAGGCCGCGCACGGTTTCGATACCGCTGCCATCCAGCATCGACAGATCCGCCGCCTGACCGATCGCCAGGATCACATGGTCGGCCGCGATGGTCAGGGTGTCGGCGGAGTCGAAGGCGGGGGCGAAGCGGTGTTGCTCGTCGAAGACCCGCAGGCAGCGCTGAAAGATGATGCGGCCGTCGCTGTGGACCTGGACCGGCCCCCAGCCATTACGCACCACCACTCCCTCGGCGCGGGCTTCGGCGATCTCGTGAAGATTGGCCGGCATTTCGGTGGACGACTCGAGGCAGATCATGTCCACCGACTCTCCGCCCTGGCGCCGTGCGGTCATGGCCACATCCACCGCCACATTGCCGCCGCCGACCACGACAACACGCGGACCGACCCGGGGATCGTCGCCGCGCCGCACCTCGCGCAGGAAGTTCAGGCCGCCGAGCACAAAGGGAAGATCAATCCCCGCCAGCGGCAGGCGGCGCGACAGCTGGGTACCGGGGGCGAGGAACACCGCGTCGAAGCCGTCCAGGTCGTCGAGATGGGCCACCGGGCGGCCGGTGACGATGGTCACGCCCAGGCGCTGCAACTGTGCCAGTTCGCGATCCAGCAGGTCCGGCGGAAGGCGGAAGGCGGGAATGCCGTAACGCAGCATGCCGCCGGCTTGCGGCTGGGCCTCGAACACGGTCACCGCATGGCCGGACAGGGTAAGGAAATGCGCCGCGGTCAGGCCGGCCGGACCAGAGCCGAGCACGGCCACCGTCTTGCCACTGGACGGTGCCCGATCCGGCAGCGGATAGCCGTCGGCCTCCAGACTGTGCAGCGCCGCAACTGCCTTCATCGGCCGGATGAACACCGGCTCCTGGATCGCACCACGCACGCAGGCCGATTCGCAGGGGGCCGGGCAGATCAGGCCGCAGGACAGGGGCAACGGGTTATCGCGCTGGATGACCCGCACCGCCTCGGCATGGTCGCCACGGCCGACATAGGCAAGAAAGCTGGGGATGTCGATATGGGCGGGGCAGGCCTGCTGACAGGGCGGGGCGACCATCTGGAAGCAGCTTCCGGCGGCGCAGCGGTGTTCCTCGGCATGGGCGCGCCAGTCTTCGGCATAGTCGCGCAGCGAGTCGGCCAAGGCGCCGCTCGCCAGTTTGCGCAGAGCCGGCAGATGGCCCTGCCCTGCCCGGCCCAGGGTGATTTCGACCACCAGCCGGGTGGCCGCGGCCAGGGCGCCCCGCTCCGACTCGGCCGCCCGCCAGGCGTCTCGCAAGGCATCACGCGCCGCAGCGACCGGACAGGTCATCGCTCGGTGTCCGGTGCGGTGATGGCTTCGGCGTGACGGCGGCGGCGGTCGTCGGGCAAATGGGCGGCTTCGCCGAAGCTCAGGCATTGCGTGACGCATTTGGTGACGCAGGCCGGCTGCAACCCGGCATCAAGCCGGTCCATGCAGTAGTCGCACTTCACCGCCTTGCGGCTCACCGGATCCCACTGCACCGCGCCCCACGGACAGGCGAGGATACAGGTCTTGCAGCCGATGCACAGGACTGCATCCACATGGACGATGCCATCGGCCTCGCGCCGCTTCATGGCCCCGGTCGGGCAGGCGCGGCGACACCAGGCGTCTTCGCAATGGAAGCACGGCATGAAGACGAAGCTGAGGCGCGGCTGGCCGTTCACCTCGCGCGGGCCGACGGTGACGATCTGACAGGGTGCCGGGCCGGGGCCGAGCGCCTTGTTGGTCCGGCAATGGATTTCGCAGGCCTGGCAGCCGATGCAGTTTTCAGCGTCGTGGGACAGGATGTAGATGCTCATGCCGGCCTCCGCACCCGCACGGTTGCCTCGGTCAGGGCGTTGCCGCCACCGGCCGGATCGTAGACTCCCAGCAGCCCGCCTTGCAGCCGCTGATCGGCCACCCCCTGGCCGCAAGCCCGCGTCTGGGCGGGCACGGTGCGGCCGTAGCCGTGCAGCAGGAACACCGCCTCAGGGTGAATCCACGGCGTGACCTGCACGGTGATGAGGGCGCTATGGTTGGCGCCGCTGATCTCCACCTGATCGCCGTCGGTGATCCCCAGGGCGGCAGCGCGCTCGGGATGCATCCATAGCGGATTGTCGCTGCGCAGGTCGCGCAGCAGCGGATTGTTCATGGTCTGGCCGTGAGTGTGTACGGCGGTGCGGCCGAACAGCAGACGGAACTCGTCGGGCGCGAGGGATGGCGGCGGCTGGAACGGCGGCAGGCTGGGCAGGCCGGCGGCATCCAGGACGGCACTGCGCAGCTCGATCTTGCCCGAGGGCGTCGGAAAGCACAGCGACTCGCGGTCGAACAGCACGGCGCGGTCGGCCAGCGGCGCGATGCCGGTACGGCGCAGGGTGTCGGTCGACAGGCCGGTACCCTCCAACTGATAGGCCCACAGGTCTTCGATGGAGTCGAAGGACAGGGCGTCGATGCCGAGGCGTCGGGCCAACTGGCCAAAGATCCACCACGCCGGCCGCGTATCGCTCTGAGGCACAACCGCCTGATCGCGCATCACCACCGCCGGGCGGGCGCCCTCCTTCAGGCCAAGGATGTTGGCGCGCTCCAGATAGGTCGACTCGGGCAGCACCACATCGGCAACCCAGGCGGTTTCCGACCAGTTGACGTCGATCGCCACCAGCAGCGACAGCTTGTCCAGAGACCGCTTGAGGGCCGGCGGATCGGGCATGGCGGTGAGCGGATCGTGACGATAGGCGATATAGGCGCCGACGGGATAGGGCTCGCCGCTGTCCAGGGCGGCGAACAGGCGATGCAGCAGGCCGGCGCCAGGGTCGATATGTGACAGGGTGGTACCGGCCCCGTCGACGCGCGGCTCGTGGATCGGCGGCAGGCGCTCGGACAGTTTGCGCAGACCCTTGCGGCCCAGGTCGGCCGGCGATTTGGCCAGAACCACTCCGCCCCGCACCTCGATGGCCCCCATCAGCACGTTGAGGATATGGGCGGTCCGGCTGACATAGAAGGATTGGCGATGGCGCGCGGTCATCCAGCCGGCATGAAAAATGACCCGCGGCGCGGCGGCGGCGATTTCGTCGACAAAGGCACGCAGCTCGGCGGCGGGGATGCCGGTGTGCGGCTCCTGCCATTCAGGGGTGGTGTCGCGCACCGCCTCGGCGACATGGTCCAGGCCGGTGACCCAGCGGGCGACAAAGTCCTTGTCGTACAGGTCGCGGCGCAGCACCTCATGGATAAGGGCCAGATTCAGCGCGTAGTCGGTGTTGGGCCGGATGCGCCACCAGCGAGTCGCCTTGCAGGCGGTGACGCTGGCGCGCGGGTCGATGGTGGTGCAGCGGGCACCGCTGGCCAGCGCCGCCATGAAGTCCTTGACCTCGGCGACCTGCAACGCCTCCACCAGATTGCGGCCGTACAGCACGATGTGGCGGGCATGGCGCAGGTCATAGGTCAACTCGGTGCGGCCACGGCCGAACAGGCTGCGGGTGGCATGGTGGGCATTGCGCCCGCAGGAGACGTCGTGATCGAAATAGTTGGGCGAGCCCAGCGCCTGCAAAAAGCTTCTGGTCAGGTCGGCGAACGGGCCGCCGCGGTCGGACAGGGCAACCGCCCGGCCGCCATGCTCGGCGATGACCGCTTTCAGCCCGGCCGCCACATGGTCAAGCGCCTCGTCCCACGAAGCCGCCCGCCATTGCCCGGCGCCGCGCGGCCCGGTGCGGATCATCGGCTGACGTGGTCGTTCGTCGTCATTCAGCAGGGCCAGCCCAGCGGCGCCGCGGGCGCACAGGGAGCGGCCCATGGACGGATCATGGGCATTACCCTCGATCCAGCTCACCCGCTCCCCGTCCACCTGGACGGCGATAGGGCAGCGGGTGGCACACATGCCGCATAGACTGTAGACGGTCTTCATCCCCGGCTCTCCGGCATTTATGCCGGGAGCCTAACATAAGGGGATGAGAATGTGCTACGCCGCTGCAACCAGGCCGTTGCGGCATTGCAGGACGTTGAACAGGCCGAGCGGCGGCACCGACTGGTTGGACACGACCACCAGTTCGGCATCGTGCAACAGCGAGTCGAGCCGGAAATCCGGCCGCCAGCCGATCCACCGGGCCATCGGCGCCAGTAGCTGAACCAGGGCCTTGTGGTGGTCCTGTTCGGCATAGAAGTGGTTGCAGATGATGATCGTGCCGCCCGGCTTGCAGACGCGGCGCATCTCAGCCAGGCATTTGGTGGGGTTGGGCACCACCGACATGACGTACATGGCCACGACCACGTCGAACTGGCCGTCAGAGAAGCTCAGATTCTCGGCGTCCATTTCATGCAGGCCGTCGACATTGCTCAGGTGCTTGTCGGAGGCGCGACCGCGGGCCACCTGCAACATGTCGTGTGACACGTCGATGCCGGTGATGCGGATATCCCTGCGGTATTCCGGCAGAGACAGGCCGGTGCCGACTCCCACCTCCAGAATATTCGCCGGGGCGAGTTGGTTGACGGTACGAACGGTGCGCTGCCGCCCGACCCTGAACCACGGCCCGAACACGACGTCATAGACGGGTGCGTAACGGCGGTAAGCCCGACGGACTGACTCGAGATCCATCTTTTCCTGCCAGTGTAAAGAAAGCGTAGCAAACGCGCGTCGATACCAGCAAAACGGCTCCGTGTCAGCCCCCCAAAGGAACTTGACCCCGGGAACCGCGTGGCATGGCCAGATATCGTGCGGTTGATTGCCCTTGTCGAGCACCGTCGGCTGCGTATGGGGGTTAATCGGCCGCGACTCGGGCGGGGCGTTCGGCTAGGGGGTTTCCCCCCACGGAAGCCCGAGGCAGTTTATCTCTTAGCGCGTATTGCTCGAATCGGCGTGTCGGGGATGCTGTGACGGTCCCTTTCCCAAGCGGAGAACGCGCATGAACTCTCGAACCGCTGCCGCCGTGCTGGTCCTTTCCGGGCTGGCCGTCCTGGCTTGGCCGGCCGCCGCCGCCAAGCCGACGCCGGTCTGCTCGGCGATTGATTTTCGCCCGGTCGGCGCCAATCTGCCCGACGGCGAGACTCAGGCCGGTATGTATCCAGCCAAATTCGGCCGACTCGAGGTAATGGCCAAGGTTCAGGCCGGCCAAGCCATCGACTACTACCTGTTGATCAGCGGCAAACCCGTGGCCGACTGGCAGGGCGATCTGCCCAAATCCACGGAAACCTGCATGCGCTCGAAAAAGATCGGGTTGCCACTGCAAAAGGTCAGCGGTGGCTGCATCGGCTCGCGCCTGCGCGTGGTCATCGACAAGTCCCAGCCCAAGAAACTGGTCGCCCTGTTCGCCCAGGACGGCGGCGCCTGGAAATTCTGCCGCGCCTCCAGCGTTCAGTAATACCGATGAGCCTGAAGGCTCATCCAGGCCCTCGCCGGGCGCGCTCCGCGCTTGGCCGCGGCCGCAATGGCCGCTCTATACCGGCGCGACGGTTCAAGCATGTATCAAACAGCCCGCTCGCCGGTATAACCCCCTAGTGCCGAAGGGCTGGCCACTTCGGCATAGACCCGATGTCCCCCGCCTTCGCCAGAAGTATATGGGGCATCGGGTCGCATTGACCAAACCGGCATGAATCGGGCAAAAAAAAGCCGCTCTGTCGAGCGGCTCAAGTTTAGGGAGGAAACGTCCAAGAAAGGCAGCCTGATCATCCCCTCAGGGATGATTGATGCTGCGATGCAAAATATGAAGACTTCCCGCGACAGGCACAAGTGATCAGGCATTGCTCGACATGCATGGCTGGGTTTCGCACCGCACATGAAAGATGTGTGCGCTGCACTATGGTGGGGCGCCCGCTTCACCCCTTCGGCTAGGCTTGTTCCACGACATCCGGCGATTCGGCCAGGATGCCGTCGAAGATTTCGGCCAGTGCCAGATCAATTTCCAACGCTTCGAGGCGGATTGTCGCCTCCAGCCCCTCGGCCATCTGCAAGAGCCAGTCCTTGCCGTAACGGGTGTAGAGTTCCACCTGGGCGCAGTCCTGGGCAACAATCATATAGTGGCGCAGCGAAGGGATGCTCTGATAGGAACGCCGCTTGCGGCCGTAGTCGTCGGCGGCGGAGGACGGTGACAGCACCTCGACGACCAGGTTGGGGTCGTACAGGGCCGTTTCGGTCAGCAGGGGCGGACCGCAGGAAACCGACAGATCAGGGTAGAAGACGTTGCGGTCGGGCGTAACCACCTTCATGTCGCTATCGTAGGGCCGGCAGCCAGACCCTTTGAGGGCCCTGCGAAACATTGATGTCAAGTTGATCTTGATCAAACTATGCGCGCCGGTGCCGCCGGTCATCATGCGGGATTCGCCGTTCAGCAGCTCCCAGCGCTCCGGCTGGGCGGCCTCCCAATCGAGGAAGTCGTGCAATGCGCTGTCGAGATCGCGGGCCAAGTCTGCCATGATCACCTCTGAAACCGATGAGCCTGAAGGCTCATCCATGCCCTCGCCGGGCGCGCTCCGCGCTCAGGTGCGGCCGCAATGGCCGCTTACCGGCGCACCGGTTCGAGCATGTGTCAAACATTACGCTCGCCGGCATGAAACCACTGTAGCCATGCCGCCCGGCGGGCTCAAGAGGCCATGCATTTTCATGCCATTCGGCCATTGACTCCCGTCGGTTCGTCGGTATATTTGCGGCCTCTCGCGGCAGACCTATCGGGTCGGCCGCTCACGCATTCCGTTTGAGTGGTAGAACCGACATGTTCGCAGTCATCAAAACCGGCGGCAAGCAGTACAAAGTCGCCATGGACGACGTCATCGTCGTCGAGAAGCTGCCGGGCGAAGCCGGCTCGACCATCACGCTGGACGAAGTCCTGATGGTCGGCGACAAGATTGGCGCCCCCAAGGTGGACGGCGCCGCCGTTACCGCGACCGTGGTCGAACAGACCCGGGGCGACAAGATCATCGTTTTCAAGAAGAAGCGCCGCCAGACCTATCGCCGCAAGAATGGTCACCGTCAGGATCTGACGGTGCTGCGCATCACCGACATTGCCGGCGCCTAAGGCGTTCGGGTTCAGGAGTTAGACCATGGCTCATAAAAAGGCTGGCGGTTCATCCCGCAACGGCCGCGATTCCGCGGGTCAACGGCTCGGCGTCAAGAAGTTCGGCGGCGAAGTGGTGATTGCTGGCAACATCATCGTGCGCCAGCGCGGCACGAAGTTCTATCCCGGCGCCCATGTCGGCATGGGGACGGACCATACCCTGTTCGCCAAGACCGACGGCCGGGTGCAGTTCAAGACCGGCATCCGCGGACGCATGTTCGTAAACATCGTCGTGCCGGAGCCGCAGGCAGCCGAATAACCGGGCCTGCCCTGTACGATTTTGATAAAAGGGGGAATGGCGCGTCCATTCCCCCTTTTTTGGCGTTGGTGACATGAAATTCCTCGACCAGGCTAAGATCTTCCTCAAAAGCGGTGACGGCGGTGCCGGCGCATGCTCCTTCCGGCGTGAGCGCTTCATCGAATACGGCGGCCCTGATGGTGGGGACGGCGGTCGCGGCGGCAATGTGGTGGTCGAATGCGTCGCCAACCTCAACACGCTGATCGACTTCCGCTATCAGCAGCATTTCAAGGCCCAGAAGGGCCATCACGGCATGGGCCGCAACCGCACCGGCGCCCATGGCGACGACATCGTGCTCAAGGTGCCGGTGGGCACCGAGGTGCTCGACGATGATCGCGAGACGGTGCTGGCCGACCTGACCAAGCCGGGTCAGCGGGTGGTGCTGCTGCGGGGCGGTGATGGCGGCTTCGGCAACAGCCATTACAAAACCTCGACCAACCAGGCGCCGCGCCGCGCCGATGTCGGCTGGCCGGGTCAGGAGCTGTGGGTCTGGCTGCGCCTGAAGCTGATCGCCGATGCCGGGCTGGTCGGCCTGCCCAACGCCGGCAAATCGACGTTCCTGGCGGCGGTGACGCGGGCGCGGCCGAAGATCGCCGCCTATCCGTTCACCACCCTGCATCCCAATCTGGGCGTCTGCACCCTGGGCGATGAAGAGTTCGTTATTGCCGACATCCCCGGCATCATCGAGGGCGCCCACGAGGGCGTCGGCATCGGCGACCGCTTCCTTGGCCATATCGAGCGGACCGGCGTACTGCTGCATCTGGTCGACGGCACTCAGGACGACGTGGCCCACACCTATCAGGTGGTGCGCGGCGAGCTGGAGGCCTATGGCGCCGGGCTCGACGAAAAGCCCGAGGTGGTGGCGCTCAACAAATGCGATGCACTGACGCCCGAGGATATCGAGGAAAAGCTGGCCGCGCTGGTCGAAGTCAGCGGCGCCACGGTCTACCCGCTGTCGGGCGTGGCGGGCATCGGCCTGAAGGACGGGCTGGCCGAACTGTTCAGCCATATCCGCGAGCGCCGCGAAGCCGAAGCGGAAGCGGCCAAGCGGGACGAGGCCAAGGACCAGGAGTAGGCGGGGGCACCGGTGGATTACCTCAGCGACACCAAACGCCTGATCGTAAAAATCGGCTCTGCCCTGCTGGTCGACTCCGGCAGCGGGCAGATCCATCGGGCCTGGCTCGACGGCCTGTGCGATGACCTGGCGGCGGCGCGGGCGCGCGGCACCGACGTTATCGTCGTCACCTCGGGGGCGGTGGCGGTCGGCCGCCGCCATCTCGGCCTCGCCCCCGGGACGCTCCGGCTCGAAGAAAAGCAGGCCGCCGCCGCCACCGGTCAGATCCGCCTGGCCCATGCCTATCAGGAGGCGCTGCACAAGCACGGCCTGACGGTGGCTCAGGTATTGCTGACCCTCGACGACTCGGAAGATCGCCGCCGCTACCTCAACGCCCGCAGCACCCTGGAAACCCTGCTCAAGCTGGGGGCGGTGCCGGTGATCAACGAAAACGACACGGTGGCTACCAGCGAAATCCGCTTCGGCGACAACGACCGTCTGGCCGCGCGCGTCGCCCAGATGGTGGCGGCCGATACGCTGGTGCTGTTCTCGGATATCGACGGCCTGTACACCGCCGACCCGCGCAAAGATCCTGACGCCCGCTTTCTGTCGGTGGTCGAGGAACTGACGCCGGAAATCGAGGCAATGGCCGGCGATCCGTCGTCGGCGGTCGGCTCCGGCGGCATGATTACCAAGCTGATTGCCGCGCGCATCGCCCTGGGTGCCGGCTGCCGCATGGCCATTGCTCCGGGCAAGCCGCACCGGCCGCTGCGGACCATGACCGAAGGGGGGCGCTGTACGTGGTTCCTGCCGCGCTCCGGGCCGATGACCGCGCGCAAACGCTGGATTGCCGGGGCGCTCAAGCCGATCGGTACGCTGATCGTCGATGACGGTGCCCATAAGGCCCTGACCCAGGGACGTAGCCTGCTGCCGGCCGGAGTGCGGGCCGTCGAGGGGACGTTCGATCGTGGTGATCCGGTGGTGGTGAAAAATCCCGCCGGCCGGCCTATCGCTCGCGGCCTGAGCAACTATTCGGCCGACGAAGCCCGGCTGATCGCCGGCAAGCAGAGCGGCGACATCGAGGCGGTGCTGGGATATCAGCGCGGCGAGGAGATGATCCACCGCGACGATCTGGTGGTGGAGTAATATCGACGAGGGCGTCGATGAGCCTTCAGGCTCATCGGTATAAAACCAACAGGAGCGCGGGCGGAATGCCCGCGCTCCTGTTAAGTCCTCAGCCGACCAGTTCGATCCCCGAGAAGAAGAAGGCGATCTCCTTTTCGGCGTTTTCCAGGCTGTCCGAACCATGCACCGAATTGGCTTCAACCGATTCGGCGAAGTCGGCGCGGATGGTGCCGGGGGCGGCATTGGCCGGGTTGGTGGCGCCCATGATCTCGCGATTGCGAGCAACGGCGTTCTCGCCTTCCAGCACCTGAACCACCACCGTGCCCGACGTCATGAAGGTGCACAGATCGCCGAAGAACGAACGCTCGGCATGCACCGAATAGAACTGCTCGGCCTGCTGACGGGTCAGGCGGATGCGCTTCTGAGCGACGAAACGCAGGCCGTTCTCTTCGAAGCGGGCGTTGATCTTGCCGGTCAGGTTGCGGCGGGTGGCGTCGGGCTTGATGATCGACAGGGTGCGTTCGGTAGCCATGGCTAAGCGTTCCTTGAAACCTTTGATGGGCGCCGCGGCCGGGCTCGCACAAGGCCACGGGCGTTCGACCCGCCGAACGGCGGATACGCGTCGGCCTTATAATTCGATTCAAATGCCCTGGCAATCGCGGTGTAGCGAAGATTCCATGTCGGCTCGGCTTGCTGTGCTTCGGACCGTCGATCACGTCTGGTGCCATCGTCGGGATCGGCACCATTTGCTCGAGCAGGCCGGCTGCTATGAAGGAATAATCCGGCGGATATCCGACGCATCAACAGGCAGGTAAACGTTTATGCCCCCGACAAGCTCCGGAATGTGGGTGCGCCAATAGCTCTTCACGAATGGCACCGTCACCGATACGACTTCGCCGGTCTGCGAATCTGTAACGACGATCATCTCGTTCTCGTCGAGTTCAGCATCTGCCTCGATTGGCGTGAGGTCGTTGCGCTGTATCAACAGCGTCCCCGTGCAGTCTTCGTAGAGCATCGTTATGCCATCCCGCATGATCCGCCTCCGCCCAGCGAAGAACATGAGCGGGGATATGGGATGCTGAGGCCCGCGCGCCAAGGCGGGATGTTCTGTCGCTCTTACGGCCAGACCTTGGCCCCCTTGGAAGACCCATTCTGTGGAGTCCGGAAAGTGGTTGCCACGTATCCTGACAGGGGGGCGTCCAACTGTAGACACGTTAGCGTAAAACATGGCCTGTCACCTTTGAACGTGCCATCCGGGCGAGCATACCAGTAGGCATCAGCAGCAATCTTCGAGGCCCGCACTTCGTCAGGCTGGACCAAGCTTACCTTAACGTCTTGAATGGACGGAACGAGTGCGGGCGGCTTCCGTGCCCGGACATGCCCATAATATGCGCCGCTCTCCAATCTGGCAACATGGCCGACCGGCGTCGTAACGGTGAACAGGACGCTCATGACGGCGTCAAACCCCGTTGCGCGTCAAGGTCAGAGAGCATACCACCAAGTGCCTGATGCAATGACCGGATCGTATCCTCGATCATGAACACCCTTGCTACATAATGAACGTCCGGGGAAAAAGGCGTCTTTGACCCGAGCGCAATGACGGCCTCGCCGTTGGCGATAGATGCGATAAACCTGTTTGCGTAATATTCTTGAATAGAAGCGGCTCCGGCGCTTTCAATCTCTTTTTTCGTTGGTGTATTAATCTCTTGGTCACTCATACTGACCTCCGCGCGCTTAAGTTGCTTCAAATGCGGCGCCAGTCGGATCATCCTTCATCACCCGCCGCCACGGCGGTAGAGTTCCCGGAAAACGAGAGAACGTCAAACCAAAACAGGATTTTGATGAAACTGGCAAGCCGGCGCTCAGGCGCGGCGCACGGTAGCGTGGAGCATTGACCGGCGCCCATCGCATCGCCTCTCCTTTCATGCCGGATGCCGCTGTGCTATGTGACGCCCCATGCTGCATATCAACGACCTGACATTTCGCTATGGCGGCCGAGTGTTGTTCGACCAGGCCACCGTTCACATCGCCGCCGGCCAGCGTGTCGGCCTGGTGGGGCGCAACGGCGCCGGCAAGTCGACGCTGTTCAAGCTGCTGCTCGACGAGCTTCATCCCGATGGCGGTGAAGTCAAAATGCGCAGCCGAATCCGGCTGGGCTATGTGCGCCAGGAGGCGCCGGACAGCGACCAGGATCTGCTGTCCTGGGTGCTGGCGGCCGACACCGAGCGCTCGGCGCTGTTCGATGAGGCCGAGACCACCCATGACGGCCATCGCATCGCCGAAATCCACGAGCGCCTGAACGCCATCGACGCCCACACCGCGCCGGCGCGGGCCGGAGTCATCCTGTCCGGCCTGGGTTTCGATGCCGAGGCGCAGGCCCGGCCGGTCGCGGCATTCTCGGGCGGCTGGAAGATGCGCCTGGCGCTGGCCGCCACCCTGTTCACCCGCCCCGACCTGCTGCTGCTCGACGAACCGACCAACCATCTCGACCTGGAAGCCACCATGTGGCTTGAGGACTATCTGGCGCGCTTCCCCGGCACGCTGGTGGTGATCAGCCATGACCGGGAGATGCTCAACAACGTGGTCGACCGCATCGTCCATCTCGATGGCGGCAAGCTGGTGGCCTATGGCGGCAACTACGACCGTTTCGAGCGCACCCGCCGCGAAAAGATGGAGTTGCAGGCCAAGTCCAACGTCAAGCAACTGGAACAGCGCCGCAAGATCCAGGCCTTCGTCGATCGCTTCCGCGCCAAGGCCAGCAAGGCGACTCAGGCCCAGTCGCGGCTCAAGATGCTGGAGCGCATGGAACCGGTGGTGCCGATCGTCGAAGAGCGTTCGATCAGCTTCGACTTCCCCGACCCCGAACCGCTGTCACCGCCGCTGATCGCCCTGGAGAACATCCAGGCCGGCTATGACGGCAAGGTGGTGCTGCGCGGCCTCAACCAGCGCATCGACCAGGATGACCGCATCGCCCTGCTCGGCGCCAATGGCAACGGCAAGTCGACCTTCGCCAAGCTGCTGTCCGGTCGCCTGCAACCGCTGTCGGGCTCGCTGCGCAAGTCGCAGAAGCTGCGCGTCGGTTACTTCGCCCAGCATCAGACCGATGAACTGCACGTCGACCGCACCCCGTTCGACCACATGGCCGAGCTGATGCCCGACGCCCACGAATCAAAGGTGCGGGCTCAGCTCGGCCGCTTCGGCTTCGAGCAGGATCGCGCCAATGTCAAGGTGGCCAGCCTGTCGGGCGGCGAGAAGGCGCGGCTGCTATTCGCTCTGATGAGCCGCGACGCCCCGCATATCATGATCCTCGACGAGCCGACCAACCACCTGGACATCGACTCCCGCGAGGCCCTGGTATCGGCGCTGAATGCCTTCGACGGCGCGGTCATCCTGATCAGCCACGACCCGCATCTGATCGAACTGGCGGCAGACCGGCTGTGGCTGGTGGCCGACGGCGAATGCCGGGCGTTCGAGGGTGACCTCAACGACTATCGCAAGCTGCTGCTCGACAAGGCCCGCGAGGCCCGCCGCTCAACCGCACCGCCCAAGGCCGACGCGGTCAGCCGCAAGGACGAACGCCGCGCCGCCGCCGAGACCCGCGCCCAGCTCGCGCCCCTGCGCAAGAAGGCCCAGGACGCTGAAAAGCGCCTGGAACTGCTGCACAAAAAGGAAAAGGAGCTGAAGGCGACGCTGGCCGACCCCAAGCTCTATAACGGCCCGCCCGACAAGGTCACCAAGCTGCGCAAGGATCTCGGTGTGCTGGAAAAGCAGATCGAAGACGCCGAAGCCGCCTGGGTGGAAACCCATGAGGCGCTGGAAGCGGCACAAGCCGGGTAGGCGGAGAGGTAAGGCGACTCTGATGCTCTGCGGTGTCGATGCGGCTTGCATCGCAGGTAACGCAGATGAACGCAGATATCCACGGATGAACACGGATGTATCTGTCAGAACCGCAGATCGTCGCTTGAGTGACGATCGCCGGAAGCCAAAGCCTTTTCAAGGTCATCAAGACATGGAATGCCGGAACAGATTCGGTCGCAATGACAAAATGATCAGGCCGGTCCCAATCATTCCCTTATCTGCGTTCATCCGTGGGTATCCGTGTTTATCTGCGTTACCTGAAATCTTTCCGGCAGAAGGTCACTCACCGGAGCGCATTTCGATATCACCGCTCGGTCACTTGCATCGGTTATTTCCGACCGTTGCCTAAAGGGGGCGGCCTGTGCGGTCACCCCCCGAACACCATCCGCGCCGCCTGATAGGTGAGGAATGACGCCGCATAGGCCAGCGCGGTGAGGAAGACGAACAGGGCGGTGGGCCAGAACAGGGAATTGAGTTCGCGCCGCACCACGCTCAGGGTCGCCAGACATTGCGGGGCGAACACGTACCAGACCAGCAGCGACAGGGCGGTCGGCAGGCTCCAGGATTCGGCCAGGACGGAGGCCAGCGAGGCGCGCAGGGTCTCGCCGCTGTCGGACAGGGCGTAGATGGTCCCCAGCACACCAACCGCGACTTCGCGGGCGGCCATGCCGGGGATCAGAGCAACGGCGATCTGCCAGTTGAAGCCGATGGGGGCGACGACCGGGGCCAGGGCATGACCAAGCATGCCGGCGATGGAGTAATGGATGGCGGCCTCGGTGGCGCCATCGGGCGGCAGCGGGAAGGTGGCCAGCACCCACACCACCACCATCAGGGCGAAGATGGTGGTACCGGCGCGGGTCAGAAAGGCCTTGCCGCGGTCGTACAGCGCCAGCGCCACATTCTTGGGCCGCGGCAGACGATAGGCCGGCAGTTGCATCAACAGCGGCTCGCGGGCGCCTTTCAGAGCGGTGCGTTTCAGCACGAAGGCGACCATCAGCCCGGCCACGATACCGGTGGCGTACAGCCCGAACATCACCAGCCCAGGCAGCCCGACCCAGCCCCACAGCACATCACGATGGGGAACGAACGCGGCGATGATCAGGGTGTAGACCGGCAGCCGCGCCGAACAGGTCATCAGCGGCGCGATCATGATGGTGGCGATGCGATCGGCGCGGTTCTCGATGGTCCGCGCCGCCATGATCCCCGGCACCGCACAGGCGAAGCTGGACAGCAGGGGAATGAAGGCCCGGCCGTGCAGGCCGACCCCGCCCATCAGCCGGTCGAGCAGGAACGCCGCCCGCGCCATATAGCCGGAATCTTCCAGCAACTGGATGAACAGGAACAGCACCAGAATCTGCGGCAGGAAGATCACCACCGACCCGACTCCGGCGATGATGCCATCGGTCAGCAGGCTGCGCAGCATGCCGTCAGGCACGATCGCCTGAATGCCGCCGGTCAGCGCCACCAGCCCGGCGTTGATCAGTTCCATCGGCAATCGGGCCCAGGCGAACACCGCCTGGAACATGATGAACAGCACCGCCATCAGGATGGCCAGGCCGGCGACCGGATGCAGCAGCACCCGATCCAGCTTGCGGGTCATGTCGTGCGGCCGGGCCGGCGAACTGACCGCAAGGGCGACGATGCGTTCCACTTCGCGGTGATAGTCGCGCAGATCGTGGGAGGACGGCTCGCTCCAGCCGCATTCGGCCTGGATCGGCGCCATGCCCTCGGCCTGAGCAATCTGGATGGTGCGGTCGATCTGGTTGAGCAGGCCCTCGATACCGCCCTTGCGAATGGCCACCGTGGGCGCCACCGGGATGCCCAGCGCCGCAGACAGTTCCGCCGCATCCAGTCCGGCACCCTGCTTCTCGGCCTCGTCCATCATGTTGAGGGCGAGGATGATCGGCCGGCCGAGCCGCTTCAGCTCCAGCGCCAGCCGCAGGTTGAGTCGAAGATTGGTGGCGTCGGCGACGAAGACGATGGCATCGGGCACCGCCTCGTCCTTGAGGCGGCCGAGCACCACATCGCGGGTAACCTCCTCGTCCGGCGAGCGGGCGCGCAGGGAATAGGTGCCGGGCAGGTCGATGATCTTGACCCGCGTCCCGGCCGGACTGACGAACAATCCCTCTTTGCGCTCGACGGTGACACCGGCGTAATTGGCGACCTTCTGGCGGGCGCCGGTCAGCGCATTGAACAGAGCGGTCTTGCCGCTGTTGGGATTGCCCACCAGCGCAATGCGCGGCTCCCGCACGTCCTCGGACATCAGGCGACCCGGTCGAGCACGGTCACGACGATCGCATTCGCTTCGGCGCGGCGCAACGCCACCACATGGTCGGCGACGCGCACGGCGATGGGGTCGCGCTGAGGAAAGCCTTCGTGCAGAATCTCGAGCTGGGCGCCTTCGACGAAGCCCATCTCGATCAGCCGCCGTTCCAGTTCACCGGGTTTCAACGGTGTGACGGTGCTCGATTCGTCCAGAGCGATGATCTCGGCCCGCGCACCCTTGTGCAGGTGCCCCAACAAGCTTCGGTGTGCCTTACCCATCATGCCAGTACCTGCGCCTATGCTGAAATGAGACTGCGTCGCAATGGCTTGATGATACTCGGACTTTCGGCTTTCCCGCAATCGTTTTGTGTCTGCCATCCGGCATTGCAGCCCATATTCCCGGTTTCCCGCGGCATCTTTCGTGGTAGAGAACCGCGCATGTCGACAAGCCACGCCCCCGCCGAGCCGCCCGCCTTTGACCTGCGAGCCGATCCCGACGACCGGCCGCGCCCCGCCCGTAGACCCGCGGGCAACGGCAAAGACAATGGAGGCGGCAAGGGCAACAGCGGCGGCGGAAATGGTGGTGGCGGCGGGGGCGGGGGCGGCGGCGACAACAAGCCGACGCCGTCAGCGGCGCCGAGGGGCAGGAAGGTAACGCGGCGCAAGCGCGGCTGGCTCGGCCGAATGCTGATGCTGCTGCTGACGCTGGGTGTCTGGGCGGGGGTGGCGCTGGCCGGGGTGATGGCGTATTACGCCTCGGAACTGCCCGATATCGGCGAGGCGACGCAGACCACGCGGCGCCCCAGCCTGACCTTCCTGTCATCCGATGGCGAAACCATCGCCACGTTCGGCGAGATCTATGGCGATCCGCTGACGGTCAAGGAGGTGCCGGCCTGGCTGCCGCAGGCGATCATCGCCACCGAGGATCGGCGCTTTTATCATCATTTCGGCATCGACCCGATCGGCCTGGCGCGGGCCGCCGTCGTCAACCTGCGGGCCGGCCGCGTGGTACAGGGCGGTTCGACCCTGACCCAGCAGTTGGCCAAGAACCTGTTCCTGACGCCGGAACGCAGCTTCCGGCGCAAATTGCAGGAACTGATGATGGCGTTCTGGCTGGAGCGTACCTTCAGCAAGGACCAGATCATCAGCCTGTACCTCAACCGCGTCTATCTGGGGGCCGGCACCTATGGCGTCGACGCCGCCGCCAAGCGCTATTTCGAAACCTCGGCGCGTCAGCTCACCCTGTACCGCGCCGCGCTGATCGCCGGCCTGCTCAAGGCGCCGACCCGCTATAATCCGCTCAACAATCCCGAATTGGCGCGCAAGCGGACTTCGGTGGTGCTGGCCAACATGGTCGACGCCGGCTATCTCTCGAAGGCCCAGGCTGAGGCGGCCCTGCGCGAGGGCTGGGGCAATCTCCGCCGCGTTTCACCGGGCGGTCGCTATTTTGCCGACTGGCTGTACGAGCGGGTCGAGGATTATGGCGGTAGCACCGGCCGCGATCTGGTGGTCCAGACCACCCTGGACATGCAATTGCAGCGCAAGGTCGAGGCCGAAGTCGCCGCCGTGCTCGATGGTCCGGGCATCAAAGCCGCGGTCGGTCAGGGCGCGGTGATGGTGCTGTCGACCAAGGGCGAGATCCGCGCCATGGTCGGCGGACGGGATTATGGTGACAGCCAGTTCAATCGCTCCACCCAGGCATTGCGCCAGCCGGGATCGGCCTTCAAGCCGTTCATCTATATGGCGGCCCTGGAAGCGGGCATGAGCCCCGACGACGTGGTCATCGACGAGCCGCTGAAGATCGGCAAATGGCGGCCCGGCAATTACGACGACAAGTTCCTCGGGCCGGTCAGCCTGCGCACCGCCCTCGCCAAATCGGTCAATACCGTGGCGGTCCGCCTGTGCGAAAAGGTCGGAGTCAAAAAGGTCATCTCTCTGGCCCGCCGCTTCGGTATCACCTCGACCCTGCCCAACGACGCCTCGATTGCCCTGGGCACGGGCGAGGTCAGCCTGATCGAAATGACCACCGCCTATGCTGCGCTCGCCAACGGTGGCGAAGGCGTGTGGGCGCATGGCATTCGCCGCATTACCACGCCCGACGGCGCCGTCCTGTTCAATCGCGGCGGCGGCGGCCCCGGCCGGCTGGTGTCCCAGGGCACGCTGTCCGGCATCACCGAGATGCTGTCGCAGGTCATTTCCGGCAGCGGTACCGGCCATAACGCCGTGCTCGGCCGTCCCGCCGCCGGCAAGACCGGCACCACCTCGGATTACAAGGACGCCTGGTTCGTCGGCTATACCGCCGACTTCGTCGCCGGGGTCTGGCTGGGGAACGATGATGGGGCGCCGATGAAAAGGGTGACCGGTGGATCGCTGCCGGCGGATCTGTGGAAACGGGTCATGCTGGCCGCCCATGGCGGCCTGCCGGTTCGGCCGCTGTCGAGCACCGGCGAGGCGCCCGAGCCCGCATGGATGACCGAGGGCGGCGCCAACCGCCCGACCCCCGCCGTCCGTGGACCCGAGCCCGTCTCTCCCGGGCAGCCGCAACACAACGGAGACGACATTGAAACCGTCTGGAACAATCTGGTCAAGACGCTGACCGGTCGCTGATAATAGAGTATTTTTTGCATACGCCCGTTTAAAGTGTTGAATTTGCACTGGTCTTACCAGAAACCATGCGCCAGTCGACGGCTCTATGACCACACCAGGACTTGAAGCCTGACGGCATTTCAGTGCCTAATATCAGCATCTTCAAAAATGCATGGACGAGTGGAGCTGAATGGTCGGCGAAGTTCAGTCGGATATTGCCTGCAAAACGGTGTCCCCGTGCCGGCATCTGGTCATGATGGTGGCGGCCTTGTTCGCCAGTGAGCTGGTCTTGATGGGATTGTTGGCGCCGCGTGCCGACTTCGACTGGATCGGCGCCCTGCTGGATGCCTCGGTGGTGGCGGTGCTGGCCTTCGCCTTCGGCTATGTGCTGATGGCCGCACCGCTGCGCCGCGCGCTTCAGGCACAATGCGAAAGCGAACAGCAGATGGCAGCAGTGTTCGAGCATGCACCGCTGGGTATCGTCGTAACCCAACCCGACGGGTCCATCCTGCGCACGAACCGGGCGTTCAGCGACATGCTGGGATATGGCAACGGCGGCATCACCGCGCAGGATTGGCGCGAACTGACTCATCCCGAGGATATTGCCGCCAATCAGGCGGTGCTCGAGCAGGTCAGACGCGGTGAAAGCAACGGCTATGCCCTCGAGAAACGCTACCGGCGCAAGGATGGCGAGTTTCTTTGGTCCTCCCTGACCGTCAAGGCGGTGCGCCGCCCCGACCAGTCGTTGCGCATGCTGGTCGCGATGATCGCCGACATCTCGTCGCGCAAGCGCGCCGACGATTTGCAGCGACTGGCCACGGCGGTATTCGAGACGTCGGGCGAAGGCATGATGGTCACCGACGCCCTCGGCCGGATTCAACTGGTCAATCCCGCCTTCAGCCACATCACCGGCTATCCGGCCGATCAGGTGCTCGGCCGGACACCGAGTCTGCTGTCGTCAGGCCGCCACGGCAAGGCCTTCTATGCCGAGATGTGGCAGACCCTCGGCACACAAGGCCATTGGCATGGCGAGGTGTGGAACCGGCGCCGCGACGGCACCGTGTTCGTCGAGCACCTGACCATCTCGGCGCTTCACGGCGCCGATGGCGCCATCAGCCATTACATCGGCGTATTCGGCGACTTCACCCAACTGCACCGCCGGTTCGAGGATGCCATCCATCGCGCCAATTTCGACGCCCTGACCGGCCTGCCCAACCGCGCCCTGCTGTGGGATCGGCTGTCGACCAGTATCGCCAAGATGCGCCGCGATGGTGACGGGCTGGCGGTGCTGTTCATTGATCTGGATGGGTTCAAGCCGATCAACGACAGCTACGGCCATCTGGCCGGCGACGATCTGCTGCGTCAGGTGGCCGGTCGGCTACAGGAATGCCTGCGCGACAGCGACACCCTCGCCCGGCTGGGTGGCGACGAGTTTGTCGTGGTGTCGTTGAACAGCGGAACCCCGGAGGCCGCCGGCAAGATCGCCGACAAGATCCAGGCGGTGATCGGTCTGCCCTTCCATCTGGAAGGCGGCATCACGGCGACCGTCGGCGCCAGTGTCGGCATCGCCGTGTACCCCGACGACGGCGATGATCCGCGCAGCCTGCTGGCCAACGCCGATGCCGCCATGTACGACGCCAAGCGGGCGGGCAAGGGAACCTGGCGGATGGCACAGAGCCCGGCAGCGGTCGCCTGAAGCATCGCCTGAAGCATCGCCCCCTCACCCCGAGCAGCGGCCCATCGGGCCGCCTCTCGAGAGAGGACTGCGATCATGAGACCGTGATGCCGTAATACCGACGAGCCTGAAGGCTCACGCTGGTATTACTCGGTCGCGCCGGCCTGGGGCTTGCGGCCAGGACGACGGCCGCCGCCATTGGCGCGGACAGCGGCCGGACGCGCCTTGCCCGAACGCTCCGGCTTCTTCTGGCCGAGACCGATTTCCTTGGCCAACTGCGAGCGGCGTTCGGCATAGTTCGGGGCGACCATCGGGTAGTCGGGCGCCAAGCCCCACTTCGCGCGATATTCCTCGGGCGTCAGGCCATGAGCCGAGCTGATATGACGCTTGAGAACCTTCTGGCCCTTGCCGCATTCCAGACAGACGATCTCATCGGGACGAACCGATTTGCGAATCGGCACCGCCGGCTGCGCCTTCGGCTCCTCCGGTTGAACGGCACCACTCAGGGTCGCCACGCCGTGATAGACTTGCTGGATCAGCGTGGTCAACTGATCACCAGGAAGCGTATTGTTGGAAACGTAAGCCGCCACGATCTCAGCGGTGAGATCAAGCAAATTTGCCTTGTCTTCTGCCATCGGATTCTCTTCGGGTCCGGGATCCATCATTCGACGATAACGGCAAATCTGACTTAAAGGAATAGATCATTGGTTATTCCCCCCATGGGGTACGCGCATAGCTGCATTGAATCGCAGTTCAAACCGCGCGGTGAGGCGCCTCGTACTGCCTGAACCGGGGGCTTTACTGCCCTTCGCGACGCGTCGACCGAACCGCAGAAGCGTGCGGAGTCGCATTGTATTTGCGGCGTTGCATAGGGGTATGTCGCGCCAAGGCATGGACAAGAAAATCGTTGGGTCGGCGCTGTTCGTGGGGATGAAAAAAAGTCACTCTGCCCCCATATTGGCGCCAATCGGACGGTTGGCGAGAACTCCGAAGCCTGCCATCAGCGCACCGCTTCACAACAAAATGGGCCGCATGTCGGTCAGCCACTTGCACCAGCCTGGACGAGAGGCTAGAACTCTGAACTTCACTCGGCTTGCCGAACCCAAAGAGATTACGGAATGCATCACGGCACTCGCACCTTGCAGGCTCTGTGTCTGCGTGGTGGACAGGCGTCCCAGGAAGACCTCGCCAAAGATGTCGGCCTTTCGGTCGACCGACTCGGTCCCGTCCTGGCCGGTTTGCATCACAACGGCTATCTGGTCCGCACCTTTCCACCCAATACCATCCCGCAGGTGAGCGTCACCGAGGACGGCAGGCGTTGGACCACGTTGCGGGGCACCGTGACCGCCGGCATGCCCTCGCACACCCGGCCGCAGACGGGGCCCAAGCCGCCCCGTCATGGCGCCGCACCACCGCCGGCCCAGCCGCTGCAACAGCCTCAGCCGACGCCGCAGGGCCGGCAGCAGTACCAGCAGGCCGCCGCCCAGCCGCAGGCGCCACAGACACCGCCACCGCCGCGCTCCCTGCAAGGCCGCCTCCAGTTGTCGCCGCGCTCGCAGCCGTTCGCCGCTTCGCCGCCGCCAGCACCGGCCGCTGTTGCTCCGCGGGTCGCGCCGGCGGCTCCGCCTCCGGTCGCGCCGGCGCAGGTCGCTCCGGCACCTGTCCCTGTTGTCCCGGCCCCCGCGCCGGTTGCGGCTCCGACGCCCGCTCCTGCTCCCGAGCCGGTGACACCGTCACCTGCCCCCTCGCCCGAGGTGGCCGCCACTGCCGAGGACGCGCCGCCACGCCGCCGTCCTGGCCGGCCACGGAAAGAGGTCGCCCCCGAGGAAGCCGGGGCCGAAGGTGACGCCCCCAAGCGCGGCCGTCCGCGTCGTAAGCCGGAAGCACAGGCCGCCGCCGGTGAAGGTGACGAAATGGTCACCGACGAGTCCGGTTTCGTGACCCATATCAAGGGGCGGCGGATTTTCTAGGGTGGGGCCAAGGCTCCCGTAAAAACTGCCCTCGCCGGGCGCGCTCCGCGCTTGGCCGCCGCCGCAATGGCGGCTGGTTTCATGCACGGTGGGGCGCTGGGAGCGCGGGCGGCTCGCCCGCGTCGACGTCTGCGGCAGTGGGGATATCGCCGCGGGCGGGACGCCCGCGCCCCTACGGCATCACCATCCGCCTAATTCCCGTCGGCATCGACGAGCGGCACGACCGGCAAGGGCGGCTGTTCGGCCAGACGATGATAGTAAAAATTCTTGACGCGTGCAGCAAACGGATCGGTCTCCTCCGCCACGGCGGGTATGAAGGCGATCTCGTCGGTCTGGGTACAGCCGGCCAGACCGCAGGCTACGGCGCCAAGGGCGAGCCCCGTGAACCAGTGCATAGGCTCCTCCTGCCTGATGGCAGGCATATGGGCAACGCCGTGGGAGCGCACCAGTCGGCCGGATGGCGCTCCGCCAAAGGACAGCCCCCAAATGACAACGCCCCCCCGGACTGGCTCCGGGGGGGCGTCGACGGACGGTCGGAAACGTCCGGAGGATCAGCCGTTGACGGCGTCCTTCAACTGCGAGCCGGGCTTGAACTTGACCTGCTTCGCGGCAGCAATGGCGATGGTCTCGCCGGTGCGGGGGTTCTTGCCCTCGCGAGCGGCACGCTCGGCGACGTCGAACGAGCCGAAGCCGATCAACTTGACGTCCTCGCCCTTTTTGAGGGCGTCGGTGATGGCGTTGAATACGGCATCGACCGCCTTTGCCGCATCCCCCTTGCTCAGTCCCGAATTATCCGAGACGGCGGCGACGAGTTCGCTCTTGTTCATGTCGGTTCCCTGTAGTCGACCTATGGGCTGCCACTTAAACCATGTTGCTGTCCGCCGTCCAGCGGGATTTCCTCAGGAACCCGCCAGTTTGGCCAGATTCTGCATGAGGTGTTGCAAGCCTCGCACGCGCTGCGCGGGATCATCCCAGGTCCGCATGTAAACCAGCTTGTGATCCGGGCGTAATTTGACCGTTCCAAGCTGCTGGCTGATGAACTGAACCAGACCTGCCGGGTTGGGAAAGCTGTTGTGGCGAAAACTCAGGACCGCGCCCTTGGGACCGGCATCAACCTTCTCAACGCCAGAGGCGCGGCAAAGCACCTTGAGCGCGACGATCTCCAGAAGATTGCCAACCTCTGTCGGCAGCTTGCCGAAGCGATCGACCATTTCCGCAGCGAATGCGTCGATTTCCGGGCGATTGGCCAGGGTGCCGATGCGTCGGTACAGGCCCAGCCGGACCGAAAGATCGGACACATATGTTTCTGGAATAAGAACCGGGGTGCCGATGGTGATCTGCGGCGACCACTCCTCGACGGCCTGTTCGGTCAGCCCGCCGCGCGCCGCCGCCACCGCCTCTTCCAGCAGGGTCTGGTACAGTTCGATCCCGACCTCGCGGATATGCCCCGACTGTTCCTCGCCCAGCAGGTTGCCGGCGCCGCGGATGTCCAGGTCGTGGCTGGCCAGGGTGAACCCTGCCCCCAGCGAATCGAGCTGCTGCATGACCGTCAGGCGCTTCTCGGCGGCCTTGGAGGTCACACGGTCGCCCGGCAGGGTCAGATAGGCGTAGCCCCGCGCCTTGCCCCGCCCGACCCGGCCGCGCAACTGGTAGAGCTGGCCCAGGCCGAACATGTCGGCACGATGGATGATGATGGTGTTGACCGACGGCATGTCGAGGCCCGACTCGATGATGTTGGTCGACAGCAGCACGTCATACTGGCCTTCGGCGAAGGCGTTCATGGTGTCTTCCAGCTCGGTCGGCGACAGCCGGCCATGGGCCATGGCCACTTTCAGCTCGGGCACCAGCTTGCGCAGCCGCTCGGCGACCCGGTCCATGTCGGCGAGTCGCGGGCAGACATAGAAGGTCTGGCCGTTGCGGTAACGCTCGCGCAGAATGGCTTCGCGGATCACCACCCCGTCATAGGGCAGCACGAAGGTCCGCACCGCCAGACGGTCGACCGGCGGTGTGGCGATCACGCTCATCTCACGCACGCCGGTCAAGGCCAGTTGCAGGGTACGGGGGATGGGGGTCGCGGTCAGGGTCAGGACGTGGACATCGGCCTTGAGCTGCTTCAGCCGCTCCTTGTGAGCGACGCCGAAATGCTGCTCCTCGTCAATGATCAGCAGGCCCAGGCGGTCGAGATGCATGCCCTTGGCCAGCAGCGCATGGGTACCGACGACAATGTCCACCGTGCCGTCGGCCAAGCCCTTCCTGGTCGCCGTGGCGGTCTTGGCGGGCACCAGACGCGACAATTGCTCGATCCGCACCGGCAGCCCCTCGAAGCGGCTGCGAAAGGTGGCGTAGTGCTGGCGGGCCAGCAGGGTGGTGGGCACCACCACCGCCACCTGCATGCCGGTCATGGCGGCAACGAAGGCGGCGCGCAGGGCAACCTCGGTCTTGCCGAAGCCGACATCGCCGCAGATCAACCGATCCATCGGCTTGCCCGAGCCCAGGTCTTCCAGCGTGTCCTCAATGGCGCGCAACTGGTCGTCGGTCTCGGCATAAGGGAAACGGGCGCAGAACTCGTCATACAGGCCTTCCGGCGAGGTCAGCGCATCGGCGTGCTTGAGCTGACGTTCGGCGGCGATCTTGATCAGCACCTCGGCCATGTCGCGGATGCGCTTCTTCAGCTTGGCCTTGCGCGATTGCCAGGCGGCTCCGCCCAGCTTGTCCAGCAGCACCCCGGCCTGTTCCGAGCCGTACCGCGACAGCACGTCGATGTTCTCGACGGGCACATAGAGCTTGCCGTTGTCCTGGTAGATCACCCGCAGGCAGTCGTGTGGCGCCCCACCCACATCCAGGGTGACCAGACCGTCATACTGGCCGATACCGTGTTCCACATGCACCACCAGATCGCCCTCGGTCAGGGCGGCGGCTTCGGCGAGGAACTGTTCGGCGCGCTTGCGCTTGCGCGGTGGCCGGATCAGACGATCGCCGAGGATGTCCTGTTCCGACACCACCGCCAGATCATGGGTGGCAAAACCGTGGTCGAGCGCCAGCGCCACCAGACCGATGCTGCCCGGCTTGAGCGCGGCGACCTCGTCCCAGCCGTCCAGCGCCTTGACATCGGCGATACCATGCTCGTGCATCAGATGGGCGAGGCGATCGCGCGACCCCGGCGAATAGGCGGCAATCACCGTCCTGCGGCGCAGCTTGACCTGTTCGACCATGTGCTCGCGCACCGCGTCGTAGACATTGGCCCCGGGCTGAGCGCGCACATCGGCGAAGTCGCGGCCGGGCCGGCCCTGGGTGTCGACGACTCGAGCCTCGCCGGTGTCCGGCGCGGCGAACGGCCAGAACACCGCCACCGGCCGCACCAGCATCATCCGGCGCCATTCGTTATCGTCGATGATATACAACTGGTCCGGCGGAATCGGATTGTACAGCCCGCCGGCCTCGGCGACGGCACCGCTGCTGATGATGCGGCGGGCATCGTAATATTCCTTGATCTGGTCGAGTCGCGCCGCCCGCGCTTCCTCGGCCTGCTGGTCCATGGTCACCACCGCATCAGGCAGATAGGCGAACAGGGTATCCATGGCCTCGTGAAACAGCGGCAACCAATGTTCCATGCCGGCATATTTCTGGCCGGCCGAGACCGACTCGTAAAGCGCATCGCTGCTGGTGACGGCGCCGAACAACTCGCGGTAATGGGCGCGAAAACGGGCGATCGCCGGCTCGTCGAGGATCACCTCGGACATCGGCATCAGCTCGAGCGAGGCCAGCTTGCCCGAAGAGCGCTGGGTCATGGGATCGAAGCTGCGGATCTGCTCGACCTCATCGCCGAACAGATCAATGCGCACCGGCTCCTTCGTGCCGGGTGGGAACAGGTCGATGATGCCGCCGCGCACGGCGAACTCGCCCGGCTCCATCACCGTGTCGGAACGGCCGTAGCTGTTGCGGGCGAGGAAATCCAGCAGATAGGACACCACCAGCCGAGCCCCCGGCCGGGTGACGAAGCTGGCCGCCTCGAAGGTCTCGCGCGTCGGGACGCGCTGCATCAGCGCCGCCACGGTGGTCAGCACGACGCGTACCGGCGCCTTCGCCGGCCGCTTCTGAGCCAATGCCGTCAGGGTGCTGATGCGCTGCGCCACCACGTCGACACTGGGGCCAACCCGGTCATAGGGCACGCAGTCCCAGGCCGGAAATTGCAGCACCTCCATCTGCGGAGCAAAAAAAGCCAACTGTTCGGCCAGGCGCGCCAGACGATGATCGTCGCGCGCCACATGCAGGATATCCGGTGCGGCGCCGGACCTGGCCAGGCGCGCCAGCATCAGCGCGTCGCACCCCTCGGGAACCCCGGCCAGCACCGTGCGGCCGGGCCGGGCGAACAGCTGGTGAAAATCAATCACGGGAGTTTGAAATCTTTCAGCAGCGCCATGACGTCATGGTCGAATTCCGGCGGAGTCGGCTGCCGGCCGCTGACCCAGTTGAACAGGTCGATATCGCTCTGGGCGATCAGGGTCTCGAAGCGCTCCAACTGGTCCACCGAAAAGCCGGCCAGATATTGCTCGGCGAATCGGCCGAACAGGATGTCGTTCTCGTTCATGCCCATATGATGGGCCCGAAACAGCAGGCGCTTGACGCGCGGGTCGTCGGTCATGGCACTCCAGAGTCGTCCCTCGGCCGCCAGCGGCTGAGGGAAGAGAAGAAACAGGGGCTCGTATATAGCCGCTCGATGGCCGTCTGTCAGCCCGTCGCTTGCAGTATCAGGTCTATCCCGACGAGCCTGAAGGCTCATCGACGCCCTCGCCGGGCGCGCTCCGCGCTTGGCCGCGGCCGCAATGGCCGCTGGCGTGATCCAACCTGATCGGATCACGCTCCAGTCCTCCGCCGGGTCATCTCATCCTTCAGACGCAGGCCGCCGCCCCTTCAATAATCCCCGGTTCTTTGCTAGTATCAACCCCACAAAAACAGGGAGGACGTCTCATGCTGACCCTCACCGACTGCGTCGCCTTCAGCGGCCTGACTGCCGATCAATTGGACGCCATCGCCGATCACCAGCACCTGCCGACCGTGCTTGCCGCCGAATGGGCCGAGACCATGCTCGACCGCATGGAAGGCTGGCGCCTGGTCGAAGCCATGCTGACGGAAGAGGCGGATATCGCCGGCTGCCGGGGCGATGCCGACTGCGCCGAGCGCTATCGGCAGGGGCTGGAAGACTTCCGGCTGCACTACAACTGACCGCCGCCGGCCGCTGTCCGGGCCGCTGCCGCCGGCCCGGTATGATGCAAGCCTGCCACCCTGTGATAAATTCATCATAGACGGGCTGCATAACCCTTGGTGCGACACTATCTCTTCACCGGCCAGTCTGTATAATGACGCCTCCTTGCGTCACGGAGCATGCGTATGAAGGTCGGGGCAGCGTTGGTTTTTGCGGCGGCGGTGTCGTTCACGGCGGCGGATACGGCAGCGGCGGCTGGGGCTCTGGCGGCCGATCTGGCGCCGCACCGAGCGGTCTACGACATGAACCTCCACGCCACAAAGCCGTCGAGCGGCATCGTCGGCGCTTCGGGCGCGATGAGCTACAAGTTCGCGGACGCCTGCGATGGCTGGACGGTGGAAAACCGCACAGCATTGACCTTCTCGTACAATGAAGGCAATCAGGTGGCGACCACCTGGGAATTCATCACCTGGGAGTCCAAGGACGGGCTGCGCTACCGCTTCCATGTACGGTCCAGCCGCGACGGCAGCGTCGTCGAAGAGGTCGAAGGCCAAGCCAAGCTGGATGGTCGCGGCCAGGGCGGCACCGCCAAGTTCACCAAGCCCCAGGAAATGGCCATCAAGCTGCCCAAGGGCACCCTGTTCCCCACCGAGCACACCCTGCGCGCCATCCAGCGCGCCGAAGCCGGTGACAAGGTGTTCCTGCGCACCATCTTCGACGGCACCGGCACCGACGGCCCGTTCGAAGTCAACGCCATCATCGGCGCCCGCCAGGCCCCGGGCAATGTCGAGGGCGAACAGATGGTGCGCGGTACACCGTCCTGGCGTATGAACATGGCGTTCTATCCGGCCACCGCCAAGGAAGCACTGCCCGATTACGAAGTCGGCTTGAGCTATTTCAGCAATGGCGTGGCCAAGGACGTGATCCAGAACTTCGGCGACTTCGCCCTGCGCGCCCATCTGAACAAGCTGGAGCCGCTGCCCAAGCCGGATTGCTGAGGGCGGTTGCTCCCCTCGCTCGTCATCCTCGCGAAACAGGCTGTGTGAAAACTCCCTCTCCCGCTGGCGGGAGAGGGTCGGGGTGAGGGTGGTTCTCCTGTCCGTTTCCCAATAAACTACGGATTTATTTGCGGAACCGGGAGCCACCCTCCCCCTCCCCGCTGCGCGGATCCCCTCCCTCTCCCGCCAGCGGGCGAGGGCAATTTGGGCGGCCATCGCGA
>OBEQ012891162.1_pt1 | contig 56055 bp, 44 predicted proteins | sample 1670901 | NCBI WGS metagenome assembly OBEQ01 (sample SAMEA104232315, study PRJEB22302) | groundwater metagenome | biome: forest; feature: aquifer; material: groundwater | place: USA | collected 2011-08-07 | depth 5.4 m
ACCCTCTCCCCCGGGTACGGGGGAGAGGGAGCAGAATGGCGCGGCCTGCCCCCTCTCCCGCACGCGGGAGAGGGTTGGGGGTGAGGGTGGTTGGACTACACATACGCCGCCGGATCCAGCGACCCGTTCACGAAGAACACCGCCCCCACGTCGGTCGACACCGCCCCATGCCGGCTGCCCCGCGGCGCGAGCTGATACTCCCCGCTGCGCAACAGCGTGTCCCCGATGAAGGCCTCGCCCGCCAGCATCATGCATTCCTCTTCGAGCGCGTGGCCGTGGCCGTTGACGCTGGCGCCGGCATGCATTCGCACCAGCACCGAACGGCGCTCGCCACCGTTGCCGAGCTCGCGGATCCGTACCCCCGGGCAGAAGTCGTCCCAGCCGGTGTCGTCGAGGGTGCTGAAGTGGCAGATCGCGCCGTCGGCGAGCGCACTTTGACGCAGGTACAGGCGCGCCCCTTGCGCCAGTGCGCGAACCACGTGGGCCGCGTCGTTCGGTGCCGCTGCAGCGTCACCGTTCACCAAAGGCCGCGCACCGACACAGGCCTGGCCGTCGAGCAGCGCCAGCTCGTTGCGGCCGAACGCGGCATCGAGCGGCAAGGCCGCACCTGCAGCCAGCTCGACCAGCGACGACACAGCGACCTCGGTTCGCGCCAGCTCGCGTAAGCGCACGCCGGGCGCAATGGGCTGCCACGAGGTCGCATCGCGTCGCACGGTCAGGAACTGGCTTTCATGCGCATGGCTGGCCCGCACTCGGTCGAGCAGCCGGCCGCGCAGAGCGGCTTGGACAACGGTGTCGGGCGTCATGGTGTCACCGCCTCTTGCATCGTGTCGGTCGACTGATCGTTGCCCAGCAGGCTGCGCAGCGCAGCCAGCGCGCGCCGGATGTGCGACTTGACGGTGCCCAGCGGCAGGCTCGTCTGCTGCGCGATTTCGTCGTGCGTGAGGCCGCGGTAGAAGGCCAGGCTGAGCAGCTGGCGCGGCAGCGGCTCGAGCTGCGCCAAGGCGGCGAGCAGCGTGCGGTCGCGCTCGGCGATGTCGACGAGGTGGCTCGGGTCCGCGAGTGCGTCGCCACCGTCGTGCACCAGCGTCTCGGGTTCGGGGTGCGAGATGGCTTCGTCGGCGCGCCGCAGGAGATCCAGGCTGCGGCTGCGCGCGAGTGTCAAGAGCCACGCCATCACCGGGCCGCGGCGGCGGTCGAAACGCAGGGCCTGGCGCCAGACCTGCCAGAAGACGTCTTCGGTCACTTCTTCGGCACAGTGCAGGTTGCGCGTGATGCCGCGCGCCATGCCGTAGACCCGGCTCACCGTCGCGTCGTACAGCTCGGCCAGCGCCTTCTGGTCGGCGCGCGACACACGGGCCACCAGCGCGCACAGCAGCCGGTCTTCGGCCTCGTTGTGCGCAATCGGCAGGGCCTGGGCCTCGATGTTCGAATGGGCTGCCTGGGTCATTTTTCACTCCTCCATACGGGGGCGACGCATTTTTGTTGTGGCCGGTATACGCGCGACTACGGTCGCTGGATGCACCGCGCGTCGGCATACTCGCGGCATGAGCCTTCCGAACCATGAACTGACGATGACCGTGCTGATGACGCCCGACTTGGCGAACTTCAGCGGCAACGTGCACGGCGGCACCATCCTGAAGCTGCTCGACCAGGTGGCCTACGCCTGCGCGAGCCGCTACTGTGGGCGCTACGTCGTCACGCTGTCGGTCGACCAGGTGATGTTCCGCGAGCCCATCCACGTCGGCGAGCTCGTGACCTTCCTCGCGTGTGTCAACTACACCGGCAGCACCTCGATGGAGATCGGCATCAAGGTCGTGGCCGAGAACATCCAGAAGCGCTCGCAGCGCCACGCCAACAGCTGCTTCTTCACGATGGTGGCCACCGACGAACAGCGCAAGCCGGTGCCGGTGCCGCCGCTCACGCCGTCGACGCCCGACCAGCAGCGCCGCTTCGATGCGGCCAAGGCACGGCGCGAATTGCGCCAGGAATTCGAGCAGCGCATGCAGGCGATGCGCGCTGTGAAAGCGCCGTAAGACCGCGGCTCATCCAGGTCTGCATCCGGTTCGGCAAGGGCTGCGTAAGGCTGCTCAGACACCAGAGTTTGGTGCCTTTGAGCGGCTCCCGCCACGACGGGCGCCACCCCTTGGATCCAGCCGGAAGGAAGACACACCATGAGCCAGCATCGAGTTCACCCGGGCCGCCTGTTGCCCATCGTCGCGGCGCTCGCCGCCACCATCGCGGGCGTGATCGTCACGCCCGCCCAAGCGTCGAGCCACCGCGAGGCGCCGTACATCGGCACCCAGCCGAAAGTCGACGGCACCGACCTGTACATGTTCGCAAGCTACGAGCCGGGACGTGAGGGCTACGTGACGATGATCGCCAACTACCTGCCGCTGCAGGACGCCTATGGCGGCCCGAACTTCTTCAAGCTCGACCCGAACGCGCTGTACGAAATCCACATCGACAACAACGGCGATGCGAAAGAAGACATCACCTTCCAGTTCCGCTTCAAGAACAAGCTGAACAGCATCACGCTGCCGATCGGCGGCAAGAACGTCGCGATCCCGCTGACCCAGGCCGGTGCCGTCAGCGACCTCAACGCCGCGACGCTGAACGTCAACGAAACCTACACGCTGGACATCGTGCGCGGCGACCGCCGCACCGGCATGCGCAGCTCCGTGACGAAAGCGACCGGCGGCAGCGCCACGCTCGAGAAACCGGTCGACAACATTGGCACGAAGACGATCCCCGACTACGCCGGGTATGCCGACAAGCACATCCACACCGTCAACATTCCCGGCTGCAACATGCCGGCGCGGGTGTTCGTCGGCCAGCGCCAGGAAGCGTTCGCGGTCAACCTCGGGACGATCTTCGACCTGGTCAATGCGCCGGTCGCAGTCATCACCGACCCGGCGCTGATCAATGCCGGCACCAACGTGCTCGACGACAAGAACGTCACCTCGATCGCGCTCGAAGTGCACAAGAGCTGCCTGACGGCCGCCGGTTCGACCGACCCCGTGATCGGCGCGTGGACCACCGCCAGCCTGCGCCAGGGCAGCCTGCTGAACCCGAAGCCCAAGACCGGCCTGCAGACCACCGCGGTGGTCGGCGGCGCCTGGACCCAGGTGTCGCGCCTGGGCATGCCGCTGGTCAATGAAGTGGTGATCGGCCTGCCCGACAAGGACAAGTTCAACGGCTCCAAGCCGAAGGACGACGCGCAGTTCGCCGACTACGTGACCAACCCGACCTTGCCGGCGCTGCTCGAGATCGCGCTCGGCATGCCGGGCATCGCGCCGCAGAACCTGCCGCGCACCGACCTCGTCACCGCGTTCCTGACCGGCATCAAGGGCGTGAACCAGCCGGCCACGGTGACGCCTTCGGAGATGCTGAGGCTGAACACCAGCATCGCGGCGACGCCCGAGGCGCAGCAGAACCGGCTCGGCATCGTCGGCAACATCCTTGCCGGCGGCACCGACAACGCGGGCTTCCCGAACGGCCGGCGCCCGAAGGACGACGTGGTCGACATCGCACTCGTCGCGGTGATGGGCGGCCTGTGCATGGCCAACGGCGATACCGACGCGTTCGGCTTCGGCGTCAACTGCAAGCCGTCGAACGTGCCGCTGGGCGCGACCTCGCTGAAGCTGCACGATGCGGTCGACCAGTCGGTGGTGCCGCTGCTGCCGAGGTTCCCCTACCTGAACACGCCGCTGCCAGGCGCGAAGTGAACAAGGAGCCGACATGAACAAGCACACCTTGATCAGTCTCTTCGCGGGCGCCGCCTTGTTGTCCGGCTGTGGCGGCGGCGGCAGCTACTCGGCGCCACCGGCACCGGCCGCCACCGACGCAGTGCCCGATTCGGCCAGTGCATCGGCGGCGGGGCTGGCGAGCTACCTGGTCGACCTGAGCACGATGCAGGTCGAAGACAAGGAGCCGGTGGACCTGAGCACCTTCATGCCCAAGTCCGCCGAGGACACCGAGCCCGAGCCGGTGGCCTGAGCGGTTCGACACAAGCTGCTGCGGCCGGTGCACATGCACCGGCCGCAGCATTGTTGCTGGATGCAAAGTTGGCGTTTCGCTTCAACGGATCACCGCCAACCGCGTTACTTGCGTAGGGCCCGCACGGGTCGTCAAGGAGTAACCACATGCATTCGATCTCGAGACTCGGTGCCGCGGCAGCGGCGGTGCTCATGATGGCCGGCTGTGCGCATCGTGTCGCCCAGGCGCCCGCGCCTATGCCCGCGCCGCAGTACGGTGGTTCTGGCGGCGGCTACAACCAGGGCTACAACGGCGGTTACCAGCAGGGCTACAACGGCGGCTACGACGGCCGCTACGACAACCGCGGTGCTCGCCAGCAGATGCAGGCCGGCTACGTGCAGAGCATTGAGCCGCTGCGTGCCGAGAACCGCACCAGCGGTGCGGGTGGCGTGATCGGCGGGGCGGTCGGTGGGCTGGTCGGTCACAACATCGACCACGGCGACCGCAAGGCCGCGGCGACGCTGATCGGCGTGGTCGCCGGCGCGATCATCGGCAACCAGATCGAGAAGAACAACAGCGGCGCGCGCGACGGCTACCGCGTCAGCATCCGGCTCGACAGCGGCGAGCAGCGCAGCTACGACTACGCGCAGCTCAACGAGATCCGGGTCGGCGACCGGGTGCGGGTCGACGCGAGCAACCAGGTCTACCGTTACTGACTTGCCCGAGGGGCAAGTCATCCCGGCGAATGCCGGGATCCAGGGCGTGCTCTACGGCTACAATCAACGCTCCCAACGAACAAGGACGAGAAAGGCATCATGGTTATGACACCGCGAACTACCACCCGCAGCACCTCGCTGTAGCTGGCCGCGGCTCGTTTCGACTTCTCCTTTTCGTCCCACACAAAGCGCGGCTCACCCCGCGCTTTTTTGTTTTGCTCCGGAGCTTTTCAATGATCTCGATTCAATTGCCCGACGGGTCACGACGCGAATACCCCGGCCCGGTGACGGTGGCCGAAGTCGCGGCCTCGATCGGCAGCGGCCTGGCGAAGGCGGCGCTGGCCGGCCGCATCGGGCAGGGCGCCGACACGAAGGTGGTCGACACGAGCTACCGCATCGAGCACGACACGCCGCTCGCGATCGTCACCGACAAGGACCCGGCCGGCCTCGAAGTCGTCCGTCATTCGACGGCCCACCTGCTCGCCTACGCGGTGAAGGAGCTGTTCCCCGACGCTCAGGTGACGATCGGCCCGGTGATCGAGAACGGCTTCTTCTACGACTTCGCGTACAAGCGCCCCTTCACGCCCGAAGACCTCGCCACCATCGAAGCCAAGATGGTGGAACTCGCGAAGAAGGACGAAAAGGTCGAGCGCCGCGTGCTGCCGCGCGACGAAGCGGTGGCGCATTTCAACAGCATCGGCGAGGCCTACAAGGCCGAGATCATCGCAAGCATTCCGGCCAACGAAGACGTGTCGTTGTACCGCGAAGGCGCGTTCGAAGACCTGTGCCGCGGCCCGCACGTGCCGAGCACCGGCAAGCTCAAGCATTTCAAGCTGATGAAGGTGGCCGGCGCCTACTGGCGCGGCGACCACCGCAACGAGATGCTGCAGCGCATCTACGGCACGGCCTGGGCGACCAAGGAAGAACTGCAGCAACACCTGACGATGCTCGAGGAAGCCGAGAGGCGCGACCACCGCAAGCTCGGCCGCGAGCTCGACCTGTTCCACACCGAAGAAGCGGCACCCGGCCTGGTGTTCTGGCACCCCAAGGGCTGGGCGGTCTGGCAGCAGGTCGAGCAGTACATGCGCGCGGTCTACCGCGACAACGGCTACCTCGAGGTCAAGGGCCCGCAGATCCTCGACAAGCACCTGTGGGAGAAGACCGGCCACTGGGACAACTACCGCGACAACATGTTCGTGACCGAGTCGGAGAAGCGCGAATACGCGCTCAAGCCGATGAACTGTCCGGGACATGTGCTGATCTTCAAGTCGCAGATGCGCAGCTACCGCGACCTGCCGCTGCGCTACGGCGAGTTCGGCCAGTGCCACCGCAACGAGCCGAGCGGCGCGCTGCACGGCATCATGCGGGTGCGCGGCTTCACGCAGGACGACGGCCACATCTTCTGCATGGAAGACCACATCCTCGACGAGTGCGTCGCCTTCACGGCGCTGCTTCAGAAGGTCTACGCCGACTTCGGCTTCACGCAGATCATCTACAAAGTCGCCACGCGCCCGGACGACCGGGTCGGCTCCGACGAGTTGTGGGACAAGGCCGAACACGCGGTGATGGAAGCGATGCGCCGCTCGAACTGCGAGTTCACGGTGTCGCCGGGCGAGGGCGCGTTCTACGGCCCGAAGATCGAGTACACGCTGAAGGACGCGCTCGGCCGGCAGTGGCAGTGCGGCACGATGCAGGTCGACTTCAACACCGCCGAGCGGCTGGGCGGCGAATACGTGACCGACACCAGCGGCCGCGCCCACCCGGTGATGCTGCACCGCGCCATCGTCGGCAGCCTGGAGCGTTTCATCGGCATCCTGATCGAGCAGCACGCCGGTGCGCTGCCGGCCTGGCTGGCGCCGACCCAGGTGGCGGTGCTCAACATCACCGAGCACCAGGCGGAATATGCTGCCGAAGTAGCGAAAACGCTTCAAAAACAAGGGCTTAGAGTTGAATGCGATTTGCGCAACGAGAAGATAAACTATAAAATCCGCGAGCATTCATTGCAGAAGGTCCCGTTTCTGCTTGTCGTTGGCGACAAGGAGAAGGCCAACGGGGCTGTTGCCGTGCGCGCCCGGGGCAATCAGGACCTGGGTGTGATGCCACTGGCCGACTTCCAGGCGAAGATCGCCGGCGACATCGCCCACAAGGTGTGAAGCACCTCCCTGCTGCAGCAGGGGCGCGTGACAATTGTTTTTGGATTCCGAAGGCCTTGGAGTCCGCTGAAAGGTTTGAACCATCGCTACTTTTGCTGACCGCCGTACTCCCAACGCAGAGCGCAAGCACCGCCTGAACCGGGAGATCATGGCACCGGAAGTTCGCTTGAACGGCGTCGAGAACGAGCCGCTGGGCATCGTGAGCACCCAGGAAGCCCTGCGAATGGCGGGCGAACTGGATGTCGATCTGGTCGAGATCGCAGCTGCTGCCGAGCCGCCCGTGTGCCGCCTGATGGACTACGGCAAGTTCAAGTACCAAGAGCAAAAGCGCGCAGCGGAAGCCAAGTCCAAGCAGAAGATCATCGAAGTCAAGGAAGTGAAGTTCCGCCCGGGCACCGACGAAGGCGACTACCAGATCAAGATGCGCAACCTGCGCCGCTTCATCGAGGAAGACGGCGACAAGGGCAAGGTCACGCTGCGCTACCGCGGTCGGGAAATCACTCACCAGGACATCGGCATGCGGCTGCTGGAGCGCATTCGGGACGAGTTGGCGGATGTGTCGGTGGTCGAGAACATGCCCAAGCTGGAAGGGCGCCAGATGATCATGGTGCTGGCGCCGAAGAGGAAGTAAGACGAACAGAGTTCAGCGGTTCGGTTGGGTCACCGGGCCGCTGCCAGAAGCGACTGCAGGCCTACAAGACGGCAAGAGTTTTGCCGGCGCCTGCAGCAGCAAATCAAAAGGAGCAGTCATGCCCAAAATGAAGACCAAGAGCGGCGCGAAGAAGCGTTTTCGCGTCCGCCCGGGTGGCACCGTCAAGCGCGGGCAGGCGTTCAAGCGCCACATCCTCACCAAGAAGTCCACGAAGAACAAGCGCCACCTGCGTGGCTCTGTCGCCGTGCATGAAACCAACGTGGGGCACGTCAAGCAGATGCTGCCCTTCGCCGGTCTCTAACCCGCTTCAAGGAGAAGAAACATGCCTCGCGTCAAACGTGGTGTAACCGCCCGCGCACGTCACAAGAAAGTTCTCGCTCTCGCCAAGGGTTACCGTGGCCGCCGCAAGAACGTGTTCCGCATCGCCAAGGAAGCGGTGATGCGGGCAGGCCAATACGCCTACCGTGACCGCCGTACCAAGAAGCGCGTATTCCGCCAGCTCTGGATCGCCCGCATCAACGCGGCGAGCCGGGGCCTGGGGCTCACCTACAGCAAATTCATGGCTGGCTTGAAGAAGGCGTCGATCGACATCGACCGCAAGGTTCTCGCCGACATGGCTGTCAACGATCCTGCCGGTTTCGGCAGCATCGTCGAGAAGGTGAAGGCCCAACTCGCTTGATGTCGTGAATGCCCGATGCGCGAGCACCGGGCCCTCGCGGCAAGCCCCGACGCGGCAACGCTGAACGGGCAAGCTCCTCAAGGCCGACGCACCGTTCGGCCTTTTTTATTTGTCTCGAATCGATGAACGACCTCGATCAACTGGTGCACGACGCGAATGCGGACTTTTCGGGGACTGATGCGCCCGCGGAGCTCGAGAACGCGAAGGCCCGCTACCTCGGCAAGGCCGGGCGCCTGACCGAGCTGATGAAGGGCCTGGGCGCCCTCTCGCCGCAAGACAAGAAGACCCGCGGCGCGGCCATCAACGCTGCCAAGCAACAGGTCGAGGCGGCACTGAACGCGCGCCGCCAGGCGCTTGCCGACACCGAGCTCGAGCAGCAGCTGAAGGCCGAATCGCTCGACGTGACGCTGCCGGGCCGCCTGCGCGGCGTCGGCGCGGTGCACCCGATCACCCGCACGATGGAGCGCATCGAGGCGATCTTCGGCTCGATGGGTTTCGACGTCGCAGACGGCCCCGAGATCGAGACCGATTGGTACAGTTTCACCGCGCTGAACAACCCGGAGAACCATCCGGCGCGTTCGATGCAGGACACCTTCTATGTCGACATCAAGGACGCCGAGGGCCGCTGGCTGAACCTGCGCCCGCACACTTCGCCGATGCAGATCCGCTACGCCCAGGCGCACGCCAAGCGCTATGCCGGCGCGGCGACGATGCCCGACATCCGCGTCATCGCGCCGGGCCGCACCTACCGCGTCGACAGCGACGCCACCCATTCGCCGATGTTCCACCAGGTCGAAGGCCTGTGGGTCGGCGAGAACGTGAGCTTCAAGGACCTCAAGGTTCTCTACCTCGAGTTCATCCAGGCCTTCTTCGAAACCACCGACCTGAAGCTGCGCTTTCGGCCGAGCTACTTCCCGTTCACCGAGCCCAGCGCCGAGATCGACATCATGTTCGAGACCGGCGCGCTGAAAGGCCGCTGGCTCGAGGTGTCGGGCTCGGGCCAGGTGCACCCGCAAGTGATCCGCAACATGGGGCTGGACCCCGAGCGCTACATCGGCTTCGCCTTCGGCTCGGGCATCGACCGCCTCGCGATGCTGCGCTACGGCATCAGCGACCTGCGCCTCTTCTTCGACGGCGACCTGCGCTTCCTGAACCAATTCAAGTAACCGACGATGCAATTCCCAGAATCATGGTTGCGTGAATTCTGCAACCCGCCGATCGCCACCGACGAGCTGGCCACGCTGCTGACGATGGCCGGCATGGAGGTCGAAGAGATGCGCCCGGTCGCCCCGGCCTTCGACAAGGTCGTCGTCGCCGAGGTGCTGGCGGTCGAGCGCCATCCGAACGCGGATCGGCTGACCGTGTGCCAGGTGAATGCCGGCACCAGTGCCACGCTGAACATCGTTTGTGGCGCGCCGAACGTCAAGCCCGGCATCAAGGTCCCGTGCGCGCTGGTCGGCGCCGTGTTGCCGCCGGGCGATGACGGCAAGGCCTTCGAGATCAAGCTCGGACAGCTGCGCGGGGTCGAGAGCCAGGGCATGTTGTGCTCGGCGCGCGAGCTGAAGCTGTCGGAAGACCATGGCGGTCTGCTGGTGCTCGACCCGGGCGCGAAGGTCGGGCAGGACATCCGCGAGCACTTGTCGCTCGACGACACGCTGTTCACCCTGAAGCTCACGCCCAACCTCGGTCATTGCCTGAGCGTGCACGGCGTTGCGCGCGAGGTGTCGGCGCTGACCGGCTCTCCGCTGCGCGAGCCGGTCATCGCCGCAGTCAAGCCCAAGCACGATGCCAAACTGCGGGTCAAGGTCGAAGCACCCGACCTGTGTGGGCGCTTCTCCGGCCGCATCGTTCGCAACGTCAACACGAAGGCGCAGACCCCCGCCTGGATGGTCGACCGCCTCGCACGCTGCGGTCAGCGTTCGGTCACGGCGCTGGTCGACATCTCGAACTACGTGATGTTCGAATACGGCCGGCCGTCGCACATCTTCGATCTCGACAAGATCCACGGCGGACTGACCGTGCGCTGGGGCCGCAAGGGCGAGACGCTGAAGCTCCTCAACGGCAACACGATCGAGGTCGACCAAGCAGTGGGCGTCATCGCCGACGACCATGCGGTCGAGTCGCTGGCCGGCATCATGGGCGGCGACAAGACGGCGGTGTCGGACGACACCCGCAACGTCTACGTCGAAGCCGCGTTCTGGTGGCCCGAAGCGGTGGCCGGGCGCTCGCGCCGCTACAACTTCTCGACCGACGCGGGTTACCGTTTCGAGCGCGGCGTCGACCCCGCACTGACGGTCGAGCACATCGAGCGCATCACCCAGCTCATCATCGACATCTGCGGCGGCGAAGCCGGGCCGATGGACGACCAGACGCTGGCGCTGCCCGAGCGCAAGCCGGTCACGCTGCGCGTGGCGCGCGCGGCCAAGGTGATCGGCATGCCGGTCACGCAAGCGCAGTGCGCCGGCGTGATGAAGCGCCTCGGGCTGCAGTTCAGCGAAGCCGAAGGGTTGCTGAGCGTCACGCCGCCGAGCTGGCGCTTCGACCTGCAGATCGAAGAAGACCTGATCGAGGAAGTGATCCGCGTGCTCGGCTACGGCAGCCTGCCCGAGACGGCGCCGATCGCGACTATCGTGCCCCAGGTGCGCAGCGAATCGCGCCGCGACGTGCATGCGCTTCGCCACCGCATGGCCGAGCGCGACTATGTCGAGACGATCAACTTCAGCTTCGTCGAAGAGCGCTCCGAAACCGAGCTCGCCGGCAACCCCGATCCGATCCGCGTGCTGAACCCGATCGCGAGTCCGCTGGCGGTCATGCGTTCGAGCTTGGTCGGCAGCCTGGTCGGCGCGCTGCGCTACAACCTGGCGCGCAAGGCGACGCGGGTGCGGGTGTTCGAGATCGGCCGCGTGTTCATGCGCGACGCCACGGTCGGCGACGGCGAGCTGAGCGTCGCCGGCATCCACCAGCCGATGCGCATCGCCGGCCTCGCCTACGGCAGCGCCGACGCGTTGCAGTGGGGCGTCAAGGAGCGCGCGGTCGACTTCTTCGACGTCAAGGCCGATGTCGAATCGCTGTTCGCGCCGCAGGCCGTGGCCTTTGTCTCCGCCACGCATCCGGCGATGCACCCGGGCCGCTGCGCCCGTGTCGAGGTTGATGGTGCGGCGGTCGGCTTCGTCGGCGAGCTGCATCCGCGTTGGCGCCAGAGCCACGAGTTGCCGAGCGCCCCGGTGCTGTTCGAGCTCGCGCTGGAAGCGGTACTGCAGCGCGAGCTGCCGCAGTTCAAGTCCATCCAGCGCCAGCAGTCGGCCTGGCGCGACCTGTCGCTGGTCGCCAAAGACTCGGTCACGCACGACCAGCTGATGCAGGCCATTCACGCCACGCCGACCGCGCTGGTGCGCGCGGCGCAGCTCTACGACATCTACAAGCCGGCCGCGCCCACCGGCGACATCGGTGCCGGAGAACGCAGCATGACGGTTCGCCTCGAGCTGCTGGACGACGACACCACGCTGACCGACGAACGCATCGACGGCGTGGTCGCGCAGGTGCTCGCGAACCTGTCCGCCCGTCTCAACGTTCGGCTGCGGGGGTGAGCGACATGCCCGACGAGCCGACTCCTTCGCGCGTCATGCTTCCGAGCCTGGAGACGCCGACGCTGACCAAGGCCGAGCTCGCCGAGCTGCTGTTCGAGCGCCTGGGGCTGAACAAGCGCGAATCGAAAGACATGGTCGAAGCCTTCTTCGACATCATCCACGGTACCCTGGTGTCGGGTGCGGACGTCAAGATGTCTGGATTCGGTAACTTCAACATCCGGCGCAAAGCACCGCGCCCCGGGCGCAATCCGCGCACCGGCGAGGCGATTCCAATCAAGGCGCGCAACGTTGTTACGTTTCACGCCAGCCACAAACTGAAGGGAGTCGTGCAAGGTGACATACCGTCGGGAGAGGAGTTCGAGTAAAGTCTTAGCTTTCTCTCCTGAACTTGTTGATTTCAATGGAGAAAGCGCTTCCCGCCATCCCGGCCAAACGTTACTTCACCATCGGTGAGGTCAGCGATTTGTGCGGCGTGAAGCCGTATGTGCTGCGTTATTGGGAGCAGGAATTCACCCAGCTCAAGCCGATGAAACGGCGCGGCAACCGGCGCTACTACCAGCACCACGAAGTCCTGTTGATCCGCCGCATCCGCGAGCTGCTGTACGAGCAGGGCTTCACGATCAGCGGCGCGCGCAACCGCCTCACCGAAAGCCACCAGGCGCGCCCCGAGGTCCTCCTCGACGACGGGCTCGACGGCGTCGAGGTGATCGAGATGCCCGATGTCGTCGAACAGATCGAGGTCGGAGCCGACGGCAGCGCAGCCGAGCCGATCCGCGAAGCGCCGTCCGAGGTTTCTCTGGGCCAGATGCGCCAGGAGCTGATCTCGATCCGCGGCCTGCTGACGGTCTGAGCCGCCCTCCATTCACCCTATAATGCGAAGTTCGTCGGGGTGTAGCGCAGCCTGGTAGCGCACTTGCATGGGGTGCAAGGGGTCGCGAGTTCGAATCCCGCCACCCCGACCAATAAGCACGAGGCCTAGCAGGTTAGCACCTGCTAGGCCTTTCTGCTTTCTGGGGTTTATTCGTCGATCTGGCGACAGAATCGGCGACAGAATTGTTGAGTCGAGTGAAGGCGTCTCCACAAGTCTCGAACTGTCTCCACCAGGACGGAAAACTTGCGCCACCGGCCGACTATTTCGTAATATGGGGCTACTCGGAACAAGAAATTGTGTTGAGCGGGACCTGGCTCTGCATTGCGCAGAGGCCCCGCAACATGGCACTAAGTTCGAGCGGTTGTGCCGATTGGGCACCCCAACCGGAGCGAAAGTGCCGGGATCCCCTTCCGAAGGGTGACAACGAGACCAGCGATTCGGCGCCAGGCCATGAGGCCTGCAAGCAGCTAAAGGCGCAAGCCCTGCTCAGCGGAGAGACCGAGTCATCCAGGAACCAGCCGAGGCTGTTTCCATGCTGCGTTCTCGTTCGGAAAGTTCGTTCCTTGCCCCGAAGGGCGGGTACATCGAATCAATCGATGCCCACACCCGCCTGCGACTGCGTGCCGTTATTGAGCGATGCGGCATTTCCAAAGCCCAGATCTATCGCTTGATCAAAGCAGGCAAGTTCCCCGCGCCGCAGCATGACGGTCCGCACTGTGCGCGGTGGCTCGCGAAGGACATCGCGCAGTGGCTGGACGACAAGGCGAACGCGCCTGCAGATCCAGGCGGGTCAGAGCGTATCGAATCAGTGTTTCGGTCGGGTTCTGAAGCGAGTCCGACTGATCGGACCGAGCAACTCGGCATCACCTCGGAAGCGGTGCGACTTGTCCTGTTTGACGTGCTCTCGCAGGCCGTGACCTCGCCGCGCAGGCGAGGTCGGCCGACGCTGCTTGAAGCCGCGGTGAAGGAGCAGCTTGTAGTGCTGCATGCGGCGGCTCAAGCGATGCGATTCGGCGATGAACAAGACAGAACGGGGGGCGCGAAATGAGTGGCTCCGGGTCGCGCGCCATCAGCCCTGACGTGACGTGCCAGGGACTGACCCCGACGCACAACACCGAGCGCCTCACGCGGCTGCTCGACATTGGTTCGGCTCCACGACCGTACGTGCTCCCGGGACTCGTGCGGGGTACCGTCGGCATCCTTGTTGCCCCCGGCGGAACTGGCAAATCGATGTGGGCGCTCGAAGCCTGCCTTGGCGTAGCTGGAGAGCAAGCCAACAGAGCGCTGCTCGAACTTGAAATGGGTACACACGGTGCAGCGAGCTACTTGACCGTCGAGGACGACGAATCAGAGATCGATGCCCGAATGCTTGCGTTGGCCATTCATACAGGCCGCGACGCGTACATCGACGCGTGCGAGCGTCTCACGATCGACTCGCGGGTCGGTCATGGTGTTGACCTCGTTTCACAGAAGTGGTTGACCCATCTTCGAAGCCTGGCCAAGGGCCGCACACTCCTCATCGTTGACACGTTCTCTCGTCTCCACGGTGGCAGCGAGAACGACGCCGGCGCCATGGCGGCCGCCGTTGGTTCGCTTGAACTACTCGCACGTCAAGAGTTCTGTTCGATCCTCGTGCTTCATCACGTCGGGCGGCTGTCCGCGCTCAACGAGAGGCTTGGCGACAAGCCGCGTGCTCGCGGATCGTCCGCAATCACAGACAACGCCCGCTGGGTTGCTGAAATGGCCTGCGATGACGACAACGATTCGATCGTGCGTTTGGGACTGGTCAAGGCCAATTACGGTACTCGCGACGCGTTGCGTGTCTCGTACAAGCGCACGGAGACCGGCGCGCTCTTGCCGGTTGAAGCGCTGGCAGCCAACGTCAGCAAAGCGGTCGTGCCCACGATCGGCAGGCAGAACGTCGGCAGGCAGAAACGCGTGCCAACCGAAGATCGGCGCGCCAAGGCGCAGCAGCGGAGGGCCATCTGATGGGGCTCGAACGCAGACACAAGCCTCATCAAGAGACGTACGTTGCCCGCGCTCGGCAAGACTGGAATATGCGGAATGAGCGCCCCGCGGCGGCGCGGATGGGTGGAGCTACAGGTGGTGCGCAGAGCGTGCAACTGGTGACAGCGGCGGACCTTCAGCGTGCGCGTACGGTCGATCCAACAGCAATGCTCGAAGCGCATGGCTTCGCCGTGCGCATGGGGACGGCGCGGCGTGGCTCCGACGAAATTCGATTCGACCAACACAACGATGGGCACTATGTTGCGTGCGGGAAGGGTGGCCGCGGAGACGGCATCGGCGACAACATTGCCCTGGTGCGGTATCTGACTGGCTGTGGATTTCGCGAGGCCGTGGAAGAACTGCTTGGCTCGTTGGGCAATACGTGGGTCTGGCCTGCAGGTACTGCACAACGGCATCCTGCCTTGCCAGTTCGGATGCCAAGATTTGTCGACAGTGCACGAACCGATGGGCGCGAGTACCTGCGTTGTCGCGGCATCACCACTGAAACACTCGACGAGGCCGAAGCGCAGGGAATGTTGGGCTACGCCGGTCCCTGGAAGGAGTGGCCGGGCGGCGTTCTCTTCGTCGGTCGCGACGCCGGAGCGCGGCCTCGATCAATCACCAAGCGGTTGCTGCAACGATACGTCGATGCCGAAGGCGAGGTCTGGACGAAGCGCGACTTGACTGGCAGCGACAAGCGCTATCCGCCGTTGCTACGTGGGCTTGCCGACGATGTCTGGCTTGTCGAGGGCGGCGTCGATGCCCTGGCGCTGCGGGAACTGCAGCGCCGCGCCGGTCACGCGTCCTCGACAGTGGTCGTGACGGGTGGCGCGAGCGTGCTGGTGTGGAAGGACAACGAGTCTGTTCGAGCTCTGCTTCGAGCTGCGAGGACGGTCGTGGTCGCGCGCGATTGGGAGGGAAGCCCAGAGAAGCAGGCCAACACCGACGCAGGGCACACGGCGCAAGAAGAGGTCGTGCGCGAGATCCTTGAGCCGGGGGTGGACGTTCGAACCTGGTGGCCCCCGAAGGGAGTGAAGGACCTCGCCGCCCTCAACGAATTTGGAGGTGCGCTGTGAGTAGCGCGCGGCCACTCGCCGACAAAGAGTCGCGGCAATTTGAGCTTGCGTTTGCACTGCATGAGCCTGCGCACGTTCAAGCGCCCGGTCTGTTTCGTTCGTTGGATCGTCGAGCGAGAGAGAGAGATCGAAAACTGCATCTCGTGTATCGCCGCGGTGACCGGGTGTTGACCTTCGAAGCTCCCTCCCAATTGTCGGCGGTTGATGCGCGTGTACTGGCAGTGCTGGTCGGCTTCGCTGGCCTGCGAGGTGTGGTGCCTAGCGCCTCGGCGCAGCTTGACCTTGTCAATTTGGACGCGTACTTCTTTCCCTCCTTCGACGAGAAGAGGCCGCTCGTCGTACGCGACATCTCTGTCTCGGCGATTGCCAGGGAGATGGGTTATTCGGCGAGTGCTGCCGGTTCCCGTACGACGGTCTTCCAGTCCGTGCTGAGACTCGTCGATGTGCGAGTCACTGAGCAGTTGGCGAACGGGCGGGAAGGCGCGAAGGTGCCGCTATTGACGGTTGGGTGGCGCACCACGGGGCAAGACAAGAGATTGACGGTGGCATTGAATCCATGGCTCGCAGGTGCCGTTCTTGGCGGGCAGCATGCGCGGATCGATCTGGCGCAACTTCGAGCTATCGGATCCGACGCTGCAACGTTACTGCTGCTGCGATTGTCCGCACTCATCGACCCCGGTGGACAACGGGACATCGGCGTGACCAAGTTGCTGGAGTACGTGCACGGCGTTGGGGTCAGCGGCGTCTACGAACCTGCCGGTGTCGCGGCCACGGAGCGAGGTCGCGCCGCGCGGCTCAACAAGTCGTTGGGTGAACTCCGAATGATCGGCTGGCAGATCGACAGGACCACTGTCGGGAAGTTTTGCGTTCGGCGGCCCGCCTCGTGAGAGCCCGCTGTGTTTGCAAAATGGAGAGCGCGCCGCTGGTTCGCCTATTTGCAAACGTGTCCGCTTCCGGACACCGCGGGCATGAGGGTCGTGGCATGTCCTATTTGCAAACGTTCCGTTCCTCTTCGCAAACAAACATCTCCTATTTGCAAACGTGAGGCCGGCCGAAACCCGCGTGAACGCTGGTCTCATCGTGCGAGTGGCGTATTCACTCAGGAATGTCCATGAGCATTCACGACGCGCGATCGATCAGATCGCGGCGTGGCCGCTCACGGTGGGGCCCCCGGCCTGCCGGCCGACCCCAGAGGGGTTGTCATGCCAGCGGGGGAGGGGGTAGCGCGCCGCACTCTGTACCCAGCGCGTGCTGTTTTCTCTTTCTTGTCTTTGATCTACTTCTCAACGGCTGTTTGGCAAGCGAAGCGCGTCAGGCCGTAGGCATCGGCCGGGGAGCGGTGGGCAAGCCACGCACCCCGAAGGGGCTGTCCACAGGCTTGTCCTGTGGGCAGGTGGTTTGTCCACGGCGGGCGAGAGCTTGCTCAAGTGGCGGCCGGTGGTGCTGTTCGGTCGGGCTCGACGCACCGACGACTATGCGATCAGACGACTCGGGCGGCGTTGGATTTCGACGACTCTGGAGCTATGAACAGTGCGTGCCGGGCCGCGCCCTAGCTCCCGTTTCCTCTTTGACCTGAATACGCGCGTGCGCTCGCCGGTGGTCTGAATTCCCTCGAGCGTTTCCTTGGCACTTGCCTTCGCTTACACCCGTTGCATCTTGGTGGCCCGTCTCCGCTGATTGGGGGCTGGGACGCCCCAAAGCGCCACCTACACTCGCCCGACATCATCGACTGGCGCAAGCACCGAGACGAGTGCCGAGCCGCATACCGAGGGAGTCTCATGAACCCGTTCGACCTCGCGAGCGTCTTCGCTGCGTACGCGCTCGACCAAGGCGTGCTCGCTCCGCAGCACTTGTCGAACTGCACGCCTGGGATCCTCGCTGCCGAGAGCTTGCAGGGAGGCTCATCATGAACGTCTTCGAGCAAGTGGTTGCCGCCCTGAGTGACGCACCGACGCAGGACCAGCGTTTCGTCAAGCTGCACACGCAACTCGGGCGCGATGTGCTCGTGGCGGAGCGAATCGAGGTCGTCGAAGCCATCGGGCCCACGACCGATGGTGCACGCGCTGGCTACCGCATCGTCGTGCATGCCCTCTCGGCTGATGCGCACATCGAGTTGAAGCAACTCATCGGCCAGCCCGCACAGGTCGAACTGCTCACCAGCCAGAGCCGAACCGAGTTGCGCCCATGGCACGGCCACATCACCGAAGCCGCGATGGTCGGCTCCGACGGGGGCCTGGCACGTTTTCGCATCGTCATCGAGCCGTGGCTGGCCTTCCTCGCACGCCGGCAAGACAGCTGGGTGTTCCAGAGCCAGACCGTGCAGCAAATCGTCGACGAGGTGTTCGCGGACTACCAGGGCCAGGGGACGCTCATGCCCGCCTGGCGCTGGGAGCTGGCCGATGCAGGCGTCTACCCGCAGCGCAGCCTGTGCGTGCAATACCAGGAGAGCGATCTGGACTTCGTGCAGCGCTTGCTGCGCGAGGAAGGCTTGTTCTACTGGTTCGAGCACAGCGCCGACGCTCACATGCTGGTCATCGCCGACCACAACGGTGCCTTCAAAGCCAACGCCCAGCCGCGGGTTCGCTACACACAAAGCGGCGCCGCGCTGAAGGAGGACAGCGTCACCCGCTGGCATCGGGGCGCGCAGCTGCGCAGCGCGAGTCTGGCGCTTGCGAGCCCCGACTACCGCAGCCTGAGCCTGCGGCCAGTCAGCCAGCAAGGCGTCAACGCTCCGCTCGCGTGCCTGACGCAAGGCGACATCCCCGGCGCCTACGCCTACGAAGACCTCGCACAGGGCGAACGCCTGGCACTGCGTCAGATGCAGGCGATCGACGCCGCGCGCGAACATGCGCGCGCGGTGGCCAGCGTACGCACCACTGCACCGGCCACGAGCTTCACGCTGCTCGACCACCCTGTGCACGACGGCAGCGATCAGGAACGCGATGTCTACGTGACGCTCTCGGCCCGCCACACCGCGCGGAACAACCTGAGCGCCGACCTGAAGGCGCAGGTCGAGTCCCTGGTCGGGGCGATTCAGCGTGCCAAGCAGGACAAGGCGGTACTGCCCAACGAGACCGACGAACCGCTCTACCAGTGCGAACTGACCGCACAACGCCTGGCCGTGCCGGTGCGCCCCGTTGCGCTCGATGCGCACGGGCAACCCGACCCGAGATTGCACCCGCGCCCGACCATCCACGGCGTTCAGACCGCTATCGTCGTCGGCCTGGGCGAGCCCGTGCACACCGACCGAGACCACCGTATCAAGGTCCAGTTCCATTGGCAGCGCGGAGCAAACAGCAGCCACCGTCTAACCGCGGGCGAGGGGGGCGACAACGCGCCGGCCAGTGATGCATCGGGCACCTGGGTGCGCGTGGCTGAATCGGTGGCCGGCGCCAACTGGGGCAGCAACTTCACGCCGCGCCTCGGACAGGAAGTGCTGGTCGCTTTCCTCGATGGAGACATCGACCGCCCGGTGGTTGTCGGCAGCGTCTACAACGGCGCGGGGCAGCCGAACGCGCAAGCCAACAAGACCACTGCCGGCGCTGCGACTGCCACCGGCAACGCCAACCCATGGTTCCCCGGCGACAAGAACCAGGGCAAGCTGCAAGCGCACCAGCACGGCGCCGTGCTCGCTGGCTTCAAGACGCAGGAACTGTCGACGAGCCAGAGCGGCACGGGTGGCTACAACCAACTCGCCTTTGACGACAGCCCAGGCGCCAACCGAATCGAACTCAGCACGACCAGCGCGGCTACCCGACTGCAACTCGGGCACCTGCTGAACCAGAACGACAACCAGCGCCTGCAGCCGCGCGGGCACGGACTGGACCTGAGCACCGCGGCCTGGGGCGCGGTGCGCGCGGGTGGCGGCATGATCCTGAGTGCTCACGGCAAGCCAGGCAGCCAGGCGGCCAGCCAACAGTTCGACAGTCGCGAGCCGCAAGCGGCGATCGAGCAGGCCCGCGAGATCACGAAGACACTGTGCGACTCGGCGCAGGCGCACAACGCCAAGACGGCGGCCGAGCCCGCGGCCGACAAGCTGCCGTCCGTCACCGCGATGACCGGCACGCTCGAATCGCTGAAGGCGACCGACAGCCGAAATGCGCAAGCCGACAGTGGGCTCGAAGAGGCGCAGATCGGCGGCGGCGCCGGCACCGTCGCAGCCCCGAGCCGCGCAGATCTCGTCGTCGCGGCGCCCGGCGGCGTCGCTGTGGTCACACCGGGGAACACGCTGGTCAGTGCCGGCAACACGATCAGCATGGTGGCGAGCCAGGATTTGCACGCCGCAGCGCAGGCCAATCACGTGACAGCAGCGGCGTACGGCATTGTTCTGTACACCTACGGGAAGGCACAGAACGCGAGCAAGCCCAACACCGAAACCGGCATCAAGCTGCACTCCGCCAGCGGCAGCGTGAATACACAGAGCCAGAGTGCGTCGACCAGGCTCACGGCGGACAAGAGCGTGGAGGTGAGCAGTACCACGGCGATGGTGAAGATCGCCGCGCCCCCGCCCGTGCTGCTGACGGCGGCCGGCGCGGCTCTGCACATCGAAGGCGGCAACATCACGCTCAAGGGGCCGGGCAAGATCGAGTTCAAGGCGGCGATGAAGGAGCTGACCGGGCCGGGAAGCGCGAGTGCTTCGTTGAGCTTGCCGGAGGCCGGCGAAGTCGCGCGTTGCGCGCTCAAGAGCAAGTCCGCGGCCGAAGCCGGGGCTGGCAAGGTCAGCCTGGGCACCTGATCGCATGGCACCGCAAGACGAAAGCGGATCGCCCGGGGGGCGACTGTTCAACCTGGTCAAGGAGCGGGGGTACTGTGACCTGCTGCTCGACCGGGAATTGGCTGACCCTCTGGCGCCCGCGTTGGCAGAGCGGCCGATTCAAGAGCCCCTGCTCCCCATCAATCCACTCAAGGCGCGATTACCTCCCGATCGATGCTTGATGCTGGCCCGCCTGCGCCTGGCTGAGCTGCCAACCCTGGACGACAGTCTTGAGATTGCATCGCGTCAATGCACGCAGGCCGGCGACCCCATACGCTCGATCGGAGGCTGGCTGTTCAGCCGTGACGTGCCAGCACAGAAGATGGCGCGACACCTGGAGCAGGCCATCGTGGTTCGCGTCGACAACGCGCCCGATGTACTGCTGCGTTTGTGGGACCCGCGCGTTCTGCCGCACTTGCCTCGCATCCTGACGCCCGAGCAACTGGCCGCCGCCTTCGGCCGGATCGAATGCTGGGCCTGGATGGACCGCAGCGGGCAGCTTCAAGTCTTGCAACGCCCATCGGCTGCCAGCATCGCGCGCCTCCCCCTTCGATTGTCTGCCGAGCAAGACAGCGCCATCGACCGCATCGAACTCATCAACGCCCTGCTCAAGACGCTGGGAGGCTTGGGCCACACCGTCGATCCCAGCCGCGACCGCGAGCTTGACGAGGTGGTTCTGCTTGCGCAGCGAAAGGGCCATACCAAGGAACCCGACATGCTGAGCTTTGGCCTGCACGCCTTGCTCATTTCCAGGACCTTCGATCTGCTGCCTGAGGTGCGACATGCCATTCAAGCCGCACAAGCCCAGGGCCTGGGGCTTCGCGAAGCACTCAGCGGGTTTGACGACTCCTTCTGGGCCGCCAACGTGCCGAAGGTGGCGCAGGCCTCACATGAGGCTGCAACCGCGCCTATGAACCCCATGAAAGCCGCCGCCCATGGCCAATAGCCTGAACGAAGCCGCGCAGAATGCCAGCGCCACCAGCGCCGCACTCTCGCCCAACAAGTGCAAGTTCTGCGGCAAGGAAGGTCTGCTGATCCTGCCGCTGCTTTACGCTGCAGTCCCCAAAGCGGCCGGAGCGCCCGACGTGCCGGGCCACCTGGGGCAACACGTCAAAGACGTTCTGCTCAGCGAGTCTGCCTACACGCTGAGAACGACGCGCTCCGGGTGCTGGTACTTGCTGGTCAATCGCCTGGGGTACTTGTCGTGGCAGTGTTACGCCGGCTCTGCCGAAGGCTACTTGTCGCAGTTTGCCGCTGACACCCCACCGATGGCGCCGCCGGAGTTCACCTGCCAGCCCAACACCTGTGGCATGAACGCGTCGATGATGGCCATCGAGCGGGCAGACCAGGTCGAGACCGCCTACCTGCTGTTCGCCCCCGACCCTCTCACCACCGCCAAGCTCGGCGAGATCAAGAGCATCGCTGCTGCAGAGGGGCTTTGCGCCAAAGGCCAGATGGTCAAGCTCCAGCCCAAAGCCTGGCAAGAAGGCAAGCGCGGCCAAGCCAACTGCCTGGACGCTGCCGGCACGGCCGCGAGCGTTGCAGAGTTTGTGCTGGCCAAGAAGAGCCACAGCATCTTCACCAATCCGCTCGCCAAGGCGTTGGCCAACAGCAGCCACCCGCTGATGAGCGACGGGGGCGCTGACAAGCCGCTGGCCGTTGCCGCGCTGCATCTGAGCCGCCTCGATTCGCTGCTGCGATACATGGCCGACCACAAGGCCGTCGCCGTGGCGGCCTATGACGCCATCGGCGTGACGCAAGCACTCAACGACCATCGCAACGACGCGCTCAACAAGGTCAACGACTTTCTGAACACGCCCGACAAAGAGGGCCTGACCAATCGCTGGAAGTTCGACACCCTGCACGGCATACGCGAGGTGCAGGCTGGCTTCGAGACCGGACTGGCCAACGACGCGCTGCTGGGCCTGCGAAACTCAGAGTTGAACCTGTACGCCAGGTACCAGCACATCTTCCCGGACGACCCGCCCGAGATGCGCAAACGCAAACTTGGTTTCAACAACGCCTACACCGACCCGGACCGCAAGACCTGGGCGCAACGCTACCCGCACAAGCATGCGGCCTTGCAAGCCGATCTCGCGAAGCTGCGCCAGGAGGAGCCTGTTGCGCTGGCTCGGGCCCGGGCCGAAGCGGAACAGCGATGGCAAGAAAAGTATGCCCCGTTGATCGACGAGCCCGCGAGAACGAGCTTCGATGCCGCGTTCGAGAAGGCCACCGAAGCCGCGATGACACTCGCGAAGACGCGGGTAGACGACCACCTGGCCTGGGTGCTGCACGAGCGCCTGCTGGGCGCGTTCGACCTGTACGACCGCAAGCACCTGGTGTCCGGGCGGCGCTTCGAGGGGCAGTCGGCGCTGTGCACCTTGGGCATGGTGGGCATCGAGAAGTGCGCAGCACAGGTCGATGCCTGGCTGAATGCGCCCATAGGAGAACGCAAGAACATCTACATGCGAGGCCTGCTCCTCAACCAGGAGGACATTGAGCGCGAGGCCGTCACTGCCCTGGCCAATGCCGCTGACGTTGCCGCCGCCGCGCCGACGGTGGCAGCCGTCAGCGGCGACAAGATGTACAAGGCCCTCAAAGGCCTGATCGAGTGGTTCCGCAAGGCCGATTCGGCCTGGGACGAGTACGTGCGAGAGGGCACCAGGCCGGGCAACGCGCGAAGTGCAGGCCTGGAGAAGACCCGCGAAGGCGCCGCGCTTTTCAAGACGGCGGAACTCAACCGCAGCGTATTTCGCAAGGGCATCGGCAACCTGGAGAAAAAGGCCGTCGGGTTCTTCGGCGGCCTCGTTTTCGCCCGCATGGGCGAGTTGGCTGAACGGTTGAGGTTTGAAGAGTTGATGTACGGCATCGATCCGCAGAACCCGCACCTCGACCCCAAGACGAGGGTTCAATACACCTCAGGACAAGAGCCCTCGAAGAGCAAGCCCACCGGCGTAGACCCCGCCCTGGCTCGGGACGCGGGCAAGGACGCGGCAGACGAAGCAGCTGCGGCCCGCCAAAAGATGATGACCGTTGCGCAGTACCGCGACCTCCAGCGCAAGAGCGGAATCACCTTCACCGCAGAGGAGTACCTCCAACGCAAGAGCCACATGACCAGCAACTACCACCAGGCCCGCATTGGCGCCTTGCTGGCTGTGATGGAAACCATTGCCCTGGGCGGCAAGCTGCACGAGCTTTTCAAGCAGGGCCGTGGCACCAGCATTCAATACTGGGAGGCGGTGGCAAACCTCATGTCGATCTCCAGCATCACGTGCGACATTGCCTACAGCCTGGCCAAGTCGGCGCGCGAGACGGCCACCGACACGGCCGTCAAGGGCGCGGGTGACATCGTGCGCGGCGGGTTCAAAATGTGGGCCGGAGGGTTTGGGGCGGTGGCGGGAGCATTCGGAATAGTCGCCGACTTCGGAAAGCTTGAGGCAGAGCAGACGGGTCAAAATCGCTCCGCACAAAGGCTGATCATCAAGATGCGCATCGGGGTAGGTTTCTTCAATACTGGTGCTGGCGCTCTAGCTGCCTTTTCCTACTCGGGTCCGGTGTTCAGACGCATAGCCGTCAACTTAGCTCTGGACGCAATGACGCGTCGCGCCACTACGGTGCTGCTTGCAAAGGGAGCAGAGTGGCTCGCCGCACGGGTGCTGTTGCTCCGGGCGGTCGCCTGGGGCACGGGCGCCGGGCTCTTGCTCGCTGGGGGCGAAATCGCCTACTTCGTCTACCTTTACTACCAGCCCAACGCCTTGGAGGTTTGGCTAACGCGCAGCGCCTTCCGCAATCGCGCACGCGGGGGGAATGCCTTTCTCACGGCAGACAACGAGCTGGAAGAACTGGCCAAGGCGCGCCAACTGGTGGGGGCTTGAACATGACCAAGGAGTCAGACGGCCCGCCGACTCCCTCCACGCCGCAAGACAAGGTTGCCGATTCCCGCAGTGACGAGAGCATGTTCGTGTTGAGCGGCACTGTGGCCACGCTGTACGTGACGGACGGCACAGTGAACCTCTTGAAGGGCATGCAAGGCAAGATGGCTGCCACCGGCATGGGTGCAGCTATTGAGGGCATGTCGGGCAGCGTCGCCAACTCCGCCATGATGGCCATGTACGACGGCGAACACGTGCAGCACTTCGGCTGCTACATCGGTCGGCAGATGGTCATTGGCACGTTTGAAAACGTCGGCTTCAAGGAGGGCGACGAGGTCAGGATCGTCGCCACGCGACTCGACGACAGAGTTGTCTTTGCGCACGCCCTCGTGCGACCCACGGACGGGCTGCTGTGGATGCCCTTCTCCATTAGCAAGGGACGCTGGGAAATCGCGAAGTGGATTGCGAAATTGATGCTTGGAATTGGTTTGGCAGGCATCGCATTCTTCTGCCTTCTGCAGTTCTTCATTGCAGCGTTCAAGAGTCATCTCGACCTACTTCTAGAGATGATCCCGATCATGATTGCGGTCGGGGGACTCATTGGGTTCCTCACATACAGATCAAGCATGGGCGACGGCCTTTATGCAGAACGAATCATGAAGGCCCTGGGATTCAGGAACCCCAAGGTCGTCAACCTGTCGCCGTTTTCGCAGATGCGGCTTGGCATTGGTGGCTCGTACCAGGTCTACGACCTGCGCAGGGCGTTGAAGGCGTACGGCTCCTTGAGCAAGTCTGCTCCTAACCCATGAGCAGGTCGTAGGTGCGCGTGGCGAGCGAGCTTTCATTGCTCCCAGAAGAGGTCGCAGCCTCGCGCAGCGACGACAGCATGTTCGTGTTGAGCGGCACGGTGGCCACCCTGTACGTGACGGACGGCACGGTAGACCTGTTGGAGGGCATGCAAGGCAAGATGGCTGCCACCGGCATGGGTGCGGCGGTTCAGGGCATGTCGGGCAGCGTCGCCAACTCCGCCATGATCGCCATGTACGACGGCGAACACGTGCAGCACTTCGGTTGCTACCTCTGCGAGCAGATGGTGATCGGCACGTTTGAAAGCATTGGCTTCAAAGAGGATGACGACGTGAGAGCCGTGGTCACGCGCCTTGATGACAAGGTCGTCTTTGCACATGCGGTTGTGAGGCTCAGCGATGGGCTACTTTGGATGCCGTTCTCCGTCAACAAGGGCCGCTGGAAAGTTGCAAGATGGATTTCCATTGCCTGCCTCTGGTTCTTGCTGTTCTCGCTATTGGTTCTGAGCACGTTTCATCTATTTAGCCCGTGGGATGACGGCTACATCTCGCTGCTCGCAACGGTCATTCCGACCTTCGTCGGCGGTGCATTCGTTCTGGGTGGTGGCGTCTTTTGGTCCAGTCTCGGCGATGCCAAATACGCGGAACGCGTCATGAAGGCCCTGGGGTTCAGGAACCCGAAGATCGTCAACCTGTCGCCTTTTTCGCAGATGCGGCTCGGCATTGGCGGTTCGTACCAGGTCTATGACCTTCGCAAGGCCTTGAAAGCCTACGGCTCCTTGAGCAAGCAGTCGCCCCAGCCCGCGAGCAAACCATAGCTGCGCGTGACGAACGAAGCTTCACTGTCGTGTGCATCGTCGCGGCGATGGCCGCGTTCAAGTTTGTTCGATTGGTACCGTGCGACGATCTGAAGCCATGAATCGAGCCTGTCGTGCTCCTCAATTTATTCACGACGCGGCTCGACAAGATCGAATCCGACTGGTACGTGTGGGTCGCGGCGCCGCGGGCGCCCAAGCCGGCCCGACTAGAGCATCATCGTTGTTCACGATCACCGCAGCAAGGACAAAGGCTGTGCGGCGGACTACATTCGAGTCGTGGGCGCGGCAAGCCTTGTGCAAGCCGCTCGGCGACCTCGAGCAACTGCTGCTGCGCGCCCGGATGGGGCAATCAGAACAACACACGTTGACCTCGTGAGCGCAACTGACTTGCTCTTCTGGTTGGGCTTCTTCCACGCCGCGTTCCCGGTATATGGAGCGCTTGCTGGGTTTTCTTGGCTTCTCACTGCATCACTTTTTCGGCAGGAAGTTTCAAACCCATGGCTTCGGCGGCCAATGGCAGGCTGCTGTCTCGTTGTTGGTTCGACCCTGCTGGTCGCTTCGGTGGTGCTTACTGATCAGGCAGTGAATGACCTGTTTTCTTCCTACGGAGGTGCGTTGCCTGACTACTCAGCGAGGCGTACTGCGCTTTCTCCCTCAACGCTCGGACCCCTACTGCATCCGAAGGAGTATCGGTCTGGCCGCTGGATGGTTTCATTGGTTGGCGCTGCACACGTTTTCCTTCCCTTTCTCGTGGGAGGTTTAACCATACTCTTCACCCGAAGGCCACGCGATGGTTGGCGGGGATATCGAGCCGCAGTCCGTGGTGGCCTGAAGACATCAAGCAAGCTGCCGGTGACGAACCGCTGCCTGAAGACGAAGTGATGGCAGCGGTCGCGCGAATCGCTCGTCCGGTTGTGAAGGACGCAGAAGATGTGGTCACCGAGGCCGACGAGCCCAAGGCCACGAAACCCGCCGCGAGCAGTGATGCCCGCAAGGCGACTCTCGTTGCTGCAGCCATCGTCGCGGCGATGTCTGCGATCAAGTTGTTCGATTGGTACCGTGCGACCAACTGAAGCCATGAATCGAGCCTGTCGTGCTCCTCAATTCATTCACGCAGCGACTCGACAAGATCGAATCCGACTGGTAGGCGAGAGTGGGTCACGGCGCAGCCGGTGCCGGGCTGGTCAGACTTCGAGCCTGCCGTGGTCGGCCTAGGCGCGGACAGCGCAATGCCTCATCAACTGCACAAATCCGAAGACTTCTACTGCATCTCTTGGGTCGCCGATCACCGCGGGCGCAGTGCTTGGCAGGTGAAAGTCGCGCGCCAAGGGATCAGAGCCACTCGCAGTTTCAGTCCGTCTCGCCATGGCGGCAAGGCCGCGGCACTGCTGGCAGCGCGGGCGTGGCGCGACCAGGTGCTCAAGCAGTTGCCGCCCATGACGAATCGGCAGTTGCGCACCGTGGTCCGACGCAACAACACCAGCGGCATTCCCGGCGTCTGGCGCATCGTGCGTGGCAACGCCGTCCGCTGGCAGGCATCGCTGTCGCGCAGCGGACAGAAGGCGCTCTGTGCAAGCTTTTCAGTGGCGGAGTTCGGCGAAGAGGGTGCCCGGCAGCGAGCCATTGAAGCCAGGCACACGTTCCTGCAGCAGCAGACCGATCGCTTCTATGCCCTGAGCCCGAGTTCACAGGCGCTGTGTGTAAGGGACTTCGGTGACGCCGAGCAATTGACCGGCGGGGCGATGCCCCTCGCCTGGAATCCGCAGATCGCGCAGCGCCAGCTCGACCGGCTGAGGCAAACCGGCTTGCTGCCTGCGCCCGGACGGACCGAACTGGTGCGTCGCGACTATCCCAGCACCGGGCCCACGTGGGAGGCCACCGTCAAGCAAGCTGACGGACGCCGCAAGGTCAGAAGATTTCGTGTCGAGCGGTACGGAGAGGAAGAGGCGCGACGATTGGCTGAAGAGGCTCTGGCCGGGATACGCTCACTCCAGCCGATCCCATGAGGCACAGCGCGAGCGGCGTCCGCCTGTCATGAGTTTGTTGTTCATGGGTGCTGGCCAACGAAGTCGATCGACCCAGCAGGTCGGCTGTGCGCGATCGGACGCTGGTTGCGCGCATTGATAATTGCCGCCCCGCGTACTTCGTCCGAATTTCCCCATGCCCGCACCTACCGAACACTTGAGCGCCGTCGAAGTCCGCCACAGCGTGATCCACGGCCACGGTGTCTTCGCCACTCGCGCTATCGAGGGTGGCGGTGTGATCGGTCGCTACACCGGCCGCCGATACACCGCCGATCAAGTGCGTGAGCACGACTGGGACCATGGTGTCACGTATGCCTTCGGACTGTCGGATGGTTCGGTGATCGACGGTGCCGACGGTGGCAATGCCACGCGGTACATCAACCACTCCTGCAGGCCGAATTGCGTGGCCTACGAGATCGAGGGCGACGATGGCGAGCTGCGCGTCCAGATCGAAGCGTTGTGCCGCGTTTCCAGCGGTGCCGAACTCTTTCTCGACTACGGCCTGGACGTTGGCGGCAATGACCCCGCCGACTATCCGTGCCGCTGCGGCGTCAGGCGCTGCCGCGGCACGCTGGTCGCGGTGGAATCCGCTTGAACGATGGCGACGCGCGCTCCGACAATGCTGCACACAGATTCGGACGTCAGCCAGCAGGAGGCACAGATGGCTGACATGGCGCGGAAGATCGAGCTCATGAAGGCGCGCCTCGGGGCCTCTCCGGCGCGCAAGGGCAACGAAGGTAGGCGACCCCACTGAGGGGCACCGCCGTACGCAGCAGCTTTGCCCCAGAATCGCGGAAGTGTGTGGGCGGATCCATGCCCCGCGTCATGAGCGAAGTCAAGGCAACTACGTGGCAACCGATTCCAACTCTCAGCGGGGAACGGGCGTTCCCAATCCGACGACAGATGTGCCGCAGGGTGAGGGGTCGTCCGGCAAATACGCCGCGAAGTCGGTGGAGCAACTCACCGACGACTTTGTCGACCGGCTCCAACTGCTTTCGGAAGCTGGTTCGTTTCACGTTGCTGGTCTGAAGACCGGCTTTCCGTATCTTGACGAACTGACCACAGGAATGCACGAGGGAGATCTGATCGTCATCGCCGGCCCTCCCTCGATAGGGAAGACAGCCCTGTCTTTGAACGTGGTGCAGCACGTGATGCTCGAAGAAGACTTGCCTGTGCTCGTATTCTCGATGGCGTCCAGCGCACCCCAGATGTACGAACGCGTCGCGAGTCTGCGCACGGGCATCGACCTTCAGCGGCTGCGAAGTGGACGTCTACGCGACCAGGACTGGGTCGCCTTGAGCGACCACCTGGGGCGGCTTGCTCAGGCCACGCTTCTGATCGACGACCATCCCGAGCTTTGGATCGCCGAACTACGCCGACGTGCCCAGCAGTATGCAGACAGCGTTGGAAAGTTGAGCCTTATCGTGGTGGACTATGTGCAACTCGTGCGCGCCGACAGGGCAGCGGGGGACACACGCGCCAACGAGGTAGCGGAGGTCATGAGAGGCCTCAAGGCACTCGCCCGGACGCTGGGCTGTCCCGTCATTGCGCTTTCTCAAATCAACAGGGGCGTCGAGATGCGCGTCGACAAGCGTCCCACGCTGGGTGATCTGCGCGACTCAGGATCCATTGCGGAGGAAGCAGATGTGGTGCTCTTCCTCTACAGGGACGAGTACTACAACAAGAACACGAAACAACCTGGCGTGGCCGAACTCATCGTTGGACGTCAGCGAAATGGTCCCGAGGGATGGGTCCCACTTCAGTTCACTGCTGAGAGCGGCCGCTTTTGGGGGTGTACGCCCGAACCGCCGAGAATTTCGGCCGTTCCCAGTGTGCGCCCAGCTGATCGCTGAGCGGGCGGGCCGGATGTTCTCAGCTTCAGACGGGAGTCACGTTGAAGCGCGCGCAGAGTCGGTCCGCCAAGTCGTCAGGCAGTGCCTCGAAGTCATCCTTGTCGAGGCCGCTTCGATCGTAGATGGCGTAGCAGTAGTCGTTGTTGAGCTGACGGCTGCGAAACCTGATGCCGTCCGCGTCCGGCCGCGCGGCGTGAATGGCCGTGCTCCACAGCTGGGGAATGCGGTAGCGGCTGCCCGCGGAGATGTCATTGTTCAAGCCCAGCTTCTTCAAGGCATCGCCGGTCAGATCGACCAGCGTGAGACGCTTCTTGGCCGGGTGCTTGAAGCTCACGAGACTGCGGGCGTAGAGATCTGCCTTGGCCACCTCGAAGCGCCCGGTCTTGGCATTGAAGAGCGAGTTCTCGTGGATGATCGACTCGGCAAACGCCACGTCGGGGGTGTGCCCCACGTAGAGCACGCCGAACGTGGCCGCGCCGGTGGCGCCGGCGATGTCATCGGAGCGGTAGCGCGCAGTCGTCGACCACCAGGGTTCGGTGGCGGGGTACCGGCTCAGGCGCCACATGTCATCGGTGGAGACCTGAACGGTTTGGAGGTGGGCCTCGAAGGTTCCTGCCTTGGGCCTACGCAGCATGCGTTCTCGCCGCTGGTTCGGCGGGGGCGTGCGTCACGCCTGCTTGTTCGTCGGCGAACGCTTCTGCCGCGTGCAGGGCCGTGGCCAGCCCTTCGGCCTGGATGGCCTGCGCGAGCGTTTGATCATCCAGGTTGGCATGCGGGCGCTGCCAGAAGATGATGCGACTGACCGGGTCGACATCGACCAGCGCTCGGCAGATGCTCGCCACGTCCTCGGCCTTCAGCTCCAGGAACGCCGCAGGGTAGTACTGGCGGTTGGCGACCTTCAGGCCGACCAGGTCACCGCGCTCGCGGGCCTGGTCCAGCGCTTGGCGGGTCAACCCCCAGGCGTGCACGAGCTCTGACGTAGGCACAAGCAGCCCGTCGTCGACCCATCGCCGGCGCACCACTTCCGAATCGTCGGTGAGCGCGCCGTGCTCATCCGCCAGGCGCGCTTGCCATTCCTGGACCGCGCGCGCCGCCCGGCCGGCGCCCGCAGCAGGGGCCTTGGTCGGCTTGCTGGCCGGTGCCGCCTGGTTGGCGCGCAGCTGCTGGATTTGGCGCGCTTGCACGGCCACCTGGCGGCGCAACTGCCGCACTTCCGAGCGCAGACGAGGGGCTTCGTCGGGTGCAAACCCGATTCGCGCGAACGCGGTAGCGGCCAGATGCTCGAGCGTCGAGCGCAGAGCGGGCGAAAGCGTCGCGGAGGTGGCTGCGCCACCCGCCGCAGCTTTCGAGGGCTGGCGCGCCCCGCCTGGGGCCTTGCTGGGGCTGTCGTGGCCCGCCGCGAAGGCTTCGGGCACGGCACTGCGCGTGGCAGGGCCTGTTTTCCTGGCAGCGCCGGTCGCGGCCGTAGTTCGAGTGGGCGACTTCTTGGACATGGCCTTGAGGATACCGCAGGGCGTCAGCGGGAGCAAGCGAGTAGAGCAAGCAGAGCAATCCGCTGCAGCTGGCTGCCCGCTCGTGCGCTTGCACAGCCGTTGCTGGTCCAGGTCAGGCCCCTTGTGCTTACCGAAGAAGACCGTCGCCAAGTGTGGATGCGCCCTTGAAGAGCGCGCGGATCTGAACATGCCCCTTACGCTCGGTGTGGCGGGACATGGGGGCACGAGGAACATGAGGGTCGTCCGGGCAGTCAGAGGTCAGCCCGTACTTCCAGCGGCGTTCTGAGCGGCTAGACGTCCTGCTGTTGGTCAAGCCGTCAAGCGATGGGCCACGGTGTCAGTGTCGCAGCCGACCGGCGCCTGCCGAGGTATCAGCCTCACTTGGCCGCGCCGACGCAGGCGAAAGATCCTCGATCGCGACATGCCGCCGTCCCGCTGCGACGGCACGCCCGATCGCCGACCGCAGCGTCCGGTGCATCGTGCGCGGACACCTGAGCATCGCAAGCTGCTGGATGATTTCAGAGCCCGGGACGTTGAAGCGGAGTTCAAGCTTCATCTCGTTGAGCATCGTGCACGCGATCGATCGCGCGATGGATACCGCGGCCCGTGCATCGGGTGCTGGCACATGATGGATGTCGAATCGAGCCAACACGGAGGCTTCGATACCCGACAGGTGGTTGCAAGTCGCGATGTAGATGACATGCGATGCGTCGAAGACGAGATCCACCGATTTGTCTCGGAGGCTTCGTGACGTGGTCGGCTCCAAGACTCCATGCAGCGCGGCAATGGGCCTGTACTGAGAGCGCTGCGATGCCTTATCCAACTCGTCGAGCACCACCACCGGATTGGCCACCTGGCTCATCATGATGAGCCGGAAGAGGGCGCCGGGTTCGCTGTTCGCCCAGTGCTTGTCCGAACCAAGCAAAGTAGATGTTGTCTCCGCAGAGTCGAGCGCATAGACGAAGGAGTCGGCTCCGAACACCGCTGCGACTCGCTGCGCAAAGCGGGTCTTGCCGACGCCCGGCAGCCCGGCGAGAAGCAGCGGCGGGATGTGAACCGGCCGCCCGGTGAACTCGCCCAGAGCACAAGCCTGTTCGATGTGCTCGACAACATTCGAGAAGTTTGGCATCGCAGTGCGAAGTGCGGCTAGATCCTGGCGCCAAGTCCGCTTGAGCGCAACGATGCGATCGGGTCCAAGTTCGATGAGGCGATCAAGCAGCGCCAGCTCAGCCTTTCTCTCTACGCTGTCTTGCCGGAATCGCAGCACTCTGTCTTCCTTGCGCTGCTCCAACCGGTCGATCGTGATGACCTGCACCTTGATACCAGCGGGCCGCCGTTTCCTCACTCGAGGCGATGCTTCCCTTTCGACCTTTGGCTTGGCGGCCGACGTGTCGTTCAAGGGGCCGCGTACCTCCAGATCGCCTGGGGGCGCCATGCAGGCCCGCCGAAAGACTTCTGGGTCACGCGTTCCTTGGATGATCTCCATGCGTGCGGCGTTGACCGCCGTGGCCAGCGGAGCGGGCACTGCGATTGACATGCCCGTCGTGAGGTAGCTGTCGGAAACCCCGTAGAGGCGGGCGCAGCCATCGTCGGGCTCGCCAACTTGGTCGCCGAACTCTCGGCCTCCTCGACTATTCATGCTGCGCTTGGGTGGCAGAGCGATTCGCATGGTCACTCCCCGGCATCGCGGCTGCCTGCGGGCCCGACCAACCTCGCACGTGCTGGCCTGGCCGACCCGTCCACTGCCAACGTCGCCCACGCCCCGCACTTCAGTCGCCATCGAAGCGAATGAGGAAGCGCGACAGCGAGCGCGGCGAGCTGTGGTGGTTGGTCCATCGATTTAATCTTATCGCAAACACATTAACGGCGAACGGAACCCAATCGCTTGCTGTGCGAGACGCATGCGCGAGGGTGTTCGCGAGGCATTTCGCGCCCACATCACAGTGCAAATCCAACCCAAAGCGATCTGTGCGGAGTTGCGTCATGAATTTATTTATGAGACGATGACAACTACAGATTAAATGCAAAGCGATCCAAGATGGAGCGGGTCGCAAGAGGCGCGCCAATGGGATAGGACCGGCGGCGCTTCAAAGAAGCAGTGAAACCAGTCGCCGATCTAAGGACCAACAGAATGAACGCGCTCGCGCCGTCCGTCTCACCAACTCGATCGTCGCGAGGTAAGTCCTCCGCGCTGTGGCTACTTGCCGCGGTTGGGGTGGCCTGGATCGACTCGGCAGCGGCGCAAGAGCCGACGAACGAGTGGCGCCTGCTCGGCCCAGCTTGGAGTGGGCATGGTTCGAGCGCTGGTGCTCCGGTTCGGTCCGAGTCAGATTCGTACTCTTGCCGCCTCGGTACCTGGGTCGGTGGTCCTGTGAGCGACGGAGTGGCCGCGGGCATTCCCGTGAATGTCTGTCCGTTGACGGCGACCTGGCAGGGCGACGGAACGTCGAGTCGCGAGTGGGGGTGCGGCTCCGTGGACTGGCCCGGATTCGCGCAAGGCACAGGTGCGGTCGCGGTGTGCCGATTTAATGAAGTGCGCAGGGCCCGCCGTTGGCACGGCAACAACCCTGCCCTGGGCCTCGAGCTCACGCGCCGCTACGAAGATCACTCGGCCAAGTTCTTCGCCGGTGTCGTTCGGGATAGTTACGGCGAGAACTCGGCGATGGCCGGTGTCGCCGGGCTGTGGCCGCTGCTGAAGGGCGGCCGCCTACGCGTCGACGCCGGCATTGCCGGCATGCTTTGGTACCGCACGGTCGACGACACGTATGCGCGCCGATTGGTGCCGCTCGCGCTGCCCGTCCTGGCCGTTTCGGACCGAGAGACGGGCATCGGCTTCAACGCGTCGATCACGCCGGCTACGAAGTACCGCGGCGTGCAGTACAGCGTAGCGACTTTGATGTTGCAGATGACTTTCCAACTCAACTGACTCACAGGAGCCGAACATGAAACCACTCTTTGCTATCGCCGCCGCCGCCGCGTTCTGCGCGTCCGGCATGTCTGCCGTCATTACGGCTGCGCTGGTTTGGCACCTGCTGCAAATCATCCAGGCCTTTGGTGGCTGAACAGGATCCGTCATGTCTTCATCAACTCAAAAGCCACAGCAGTGGGAACTCCTCGCCAGCCCTGGGCACGTTCTGTTCGCGCGAGTCGATGCGATCCGCAGCAAGTTGACGCTTGCCAAAGTCGGCTTCGCCATCGGTGGCCTCTTACTCGTAACGGCCGCATTTGCAGGGCCGATGTTGGAAGCGGGGGTGAGTAGGGCCGCGAACTGGATTGCAAACATCGGTGCGGGAAGCGGCGGTGGGGCAGCGCCCGTGCTCAGGAACGTCAATCCTCGCGTGCCGATGCTCGATCCGGGTCGAGTCAAAGCATTGACGTCCGTCACCGAGTTGACGGCCTGGATCGCCAGTTCGCAATCGCGCCTGGCGTCGGGGCAGCAGCCCCAGCATTGCCAGTCTTCGAAGATCACCGACACATGGTTTGTTGGCGACGGCACCGCGCCGCAGTGTCGTGCGGCAAAGGATGGCAGCAGGGTATGGGCGTGGGGAGTCTTCCGCCAAGGGCATCTGGACTATCCCTTTCCGATGGCCTATGCGGTTGCATTCCACAAGGAGCAATCCGGCTGGGTCGCTTACTCCGTGCGCGACTCGGGTACCGCTCTGCCCGGCCTTGTGACGTTGGAGTTGAGAGCGGTTCCGCGCAGTGTTGCAGCCGATTTCCCTGAACTCGTCGTTCGCAACTGAGGACATCACATGCAAGCACTAATGGCTCCAATTCTTGCAATCCTGTCGCCGTTTCTGGCGCTCGTCGGCGTGGTGTGGTCTGCTGTCAAGCTTGCTGCGCTCGGCCTTCATAACCTGGCCCTGATGCCGCTCGAAATCTTGCTGCGCCTTCCCGTACTGGCTGGCCTTCGCAAGCGGGTGACCCACGAGCATGACCCGATCCGTTGGCTTGAGCGCGAGGCATGCAAGGCCGCACCCGAGAGTCTGCTGGTACGAGGAAAGCGGCGAGAGTACGCGGAGTCGATCGCGTCGCCGGGTAGGTATCCGACGCTCTATGCTCATCTGCCGGCGGACCTCGATCGGTCGATCGTCAGCGATGGCCGTTTGCTCAACGGCATGGCACCTGCCGCTGCGCTGGCGGGCAATGCGATTACTGACCGACTCATCGTTGTGGCATACCGCCACGCCGTCCGTGACGGAATTCGGGCAGCGTGGATCGCGATGGTTCTCGGCTCGCTGCTTGCTGCCCTATGGGTATCCATGCCTTCTCAATTGCCCGCAATGCCGGTTCTTGACATGCCCGTTGCGGAGGGGCAGCCCGTTGGACGTGACATCTGGGGGCAGGCCGATCTTGAAGCGCTCTCCAATGCGCACGAGAGCCGAGCTCGTGCCGTGGCTGTCGCACAGCGCCTGGCTCGGTTTGTCTCTGGGCTTGGCACTTGGACCCTCTACATGCTGGCCGTTGGTGTGCTTTCAGCATCTGTAGGAAGGCTCGTCTGGTTCGGACGCTTCAGAGGCTTGGTTCACGCCTGCGCAGACCGAGCGGTGGCTGGCCTTCGGGCGAATTGGCGCGAGGCCTTGCAGCGCTGGCGATACCGACTTGAGACGCGCGAGCTGGAGTACAGCGCGTTTGCTCGGGCCGTTTCCACCGTCGAGACATTCGATCGATCGCCGCTCGTCCGGTATGGGCGTGCGCAGGGCATCTTCGAGTTCCGGGGAGCGCTTGGAGCGCCGACCCAAGGAGGGCAGATCGCACAGTCCATCCTGGATCTGTCGCAGCACGTGCTGGTGCTTGGTGCATCAGGAGAAGGGAAGACTCGCGATGTTGCCGTGCCAGTATTGCGCCAGCTCCTGCAGCTACGGCAGCAAGGCTACCCGGTGGGCCTCTACGCGACCGACGGAAAAGGGGTTCTCTGGTCCGACGTCGTCGCCGAAGCTCGGTCTGCAGGCTGCGAAGGGGATCTGCGCATCATTGGCACAATGCCAGGCCAACTCCGCGTAGATCTGCTGGACGGTACGCCACCAACAGTCGTGTCCGACATCATCAAGTCGGTCGCTCGCCAACTCGGCGGGCCCGCGGCCGACGACTTCTGGCCCGACATGGCGGCGCAGTTGACCTTGGAGACTGCCATCCTTTGCCAGGCCTGGGAACTCACTGACGCGGGTACCCGGTGGATCCTAGAAAGCGGCTATCGCGCATACAGTTTGCGCAACATCATGAGGGTTGCAAGTTCCGACGAGCTCCTGTCGCGCATCATTGCGGACATCCTCTCAGCGCTCAAGGATCCGGCGCAGTATCCGCGGCTCGCGCAGTTCGATTCCATGCCTCTCTACAGTGCAATCGAAGGACAGATCGACAGTTGGATGTCGATGGCGGAAGCGACAAAGAGCGGCATCCTCGCCAACGCCCGCAAGGCGCTGCGGCTCTTCGCCTTTGATCCGTTGATTGCACACGGCTTCGCAGACGGCTCGGGACCGGGGCTGCTGTCAGTCAGTGAACTTCTGGGCAGCTACCTGGTCACCACCAACGTCAGTGCCATCGAGCACGGGGCCGCCGGCAAGCTGGTATGCGTGATGCTCAAGACCCTGCTGTTTCGTGAGGCGCGACTGACCGAAGCTCGCGACCCCAAGGCAAGCAAGCAGCGCATGGCTTGGTGGTCACAACCAGACCTGTCTTGTCCGGTTGACCCACGGTATGCCATGACCATCTTCATGGCCGACGAATATCAAGACCTGGTGACATCTGACCCTGCAGCTGGCCTTTCCGACGCCACATTCTGGAATGTCGCTCGAACTTCCGGAATCTGCGGATTCGTCATGACTCAAGGGATGACTGCACTGCAGTTGGCGATTGGTCACGACGCTGCGTCGAACATGGCCAACAACTTCCGCACCAAGATCTTCCTGCGGTGCGAAGATTTGGCCACGATCGACTATGCACGCAAACTCGCGGGCAAAGCGACGCGCTACGTCACCATCGACCACACGCACGCCGAATCCTCTGTGGCGGCCCGGCGGGAGTGGGGTGCAGATTCCAATGCCGACTGCATCGTCGAACCGGATATCGAAAACATCGCCGCGGGTCCGTTCGGCAAGGCCTTCGAGCTGAACGATCTCTCGATTCGAGGCTACGACGAACTCTCCGCAGTGGACCTGCGCTTTGTTCCTTCATCGAACTGGCTGGGCGACGATCAAGTTCAACGATTGAGCGCGGAGCAGGCCGCTTTCTGGCGCCAGGAAGATCTCACCCGTGCAGCACTCACCCAAGGTGCGGCCGAAGCTGATGTGCTCTCCGAATCTGACGTCATGCAGATGGGCCGCGGTCGTGCCGTCTGCTACGTCCAACGCGCCGGGATCACCCGGTCCGACATCATTCAACTCAGCGTCTAACCATCATCGAAGGGCATCCCATGGACAACTCACTAGCTTCGGGTCCTGGCAACGCAAGCGCCGAGTGGCTCGAAAGCAGGCGTCGTGAGGAGCAAGCCCGCGAGGAACAACGCCGTGATGAAGCAGCGTTGGCCGACGAGAAGGTGTTCGAGCAGCAGCAACAGGCGGCTGGACGCAACGTCGATGGCGCGAAAGCGGTTGTCGAAGCCGCGCGTGACGAGAGTGCCTTGCGCGAAGAGGCGCAGCAGATCGAAAGCGAGCGACGGGATGATCGACGATTCGCGGACCAACGTCGGCGCGAAACCGAGCGTCGCGCGGACGCGCAGGATCAAGTTTCAGAGCCCGTGCACGGAATGCGTGAGCGTCTGGTTGTTGAACAGCCGGGGGTGCAGGCGACCCCCCGTTCGTCACTCATCGCAGCAGACCATGGCGCTCCGCGTTCGTTTGCCGATGCTGCCGACAGATCCCGCGGCGCGATCTCGGCGGCAACCATTTCTGAGCAGCGCAATGCGCAGTTCAAACGCGACCAGGAGCGTTTCGACCAACGGATCCAGACGTCGCGTTCTCCCGCTGAGCGCGAACGCCTGATCAACGAGAAGGATCTCCAGAAGCAAGAACACATGGCGCAGCAAAAGGCGCGGCTCTTGGCTGATCCCCAGGCCGCGATCGGCAAGGATGCCGAGCTGCGTGCGCGGCTCGAAACCGAGGTCGAGGAGCACAACGAAGCATCACGGGCGCTGCGCGAGAAGTTGCACCCAGAGAACCATGCGTTCCAGCGGGTGATGACGCGAGCAGACAACGCGCAACTGGACGCTGCCAAGGCACGCGTGTCTGTGACACCCGACGCGACGTGCGTCCGTGTCGAGGCGTTTGAGCGCCGGCTGCACGAAAAGCTCCAGTCGAAGAACGAGCGTGAATTGTCCGTGGGCCCGGAAACGAGGCCAGTGCACAAACCGGACCAGGAACTCACGCAATGATTTTCCGTTCGGAGGCCCATGCCGGTGCCGCGGCACCATTGCCGGCCACTCCCGCCGTGTGGACCTTCGACGACCACTGCCGCGCGAACTGTGTACATGTATGCGCTGCCCATGGAGTTCTCCGCTGGATGGAAAGGCTGCGAAGTGAGCGGCGATAGTGACCTCGTCATCCGGCATGAGGATCGTCTTGCAGCCGCCCGAGCCTTGGCAAGAGAGTTGGGCGCTCTCGCACCCTCGGAGGCGACCCTCGCGCGGGTCGCTGCGCTCGAGCCTCGGCTGTTGGCTGCGATGGTCAAGCGGCGGCGGAAGGCGGCCACGGTCGATACCGTAGAGCCGCCCAGCCCTGATGGCGTGGTGGTCGCCGGAGGAGACCCGCTGGAGGCACTGGCGGCAGGTGGCGAGCTGCCGACGGACATCGAGCGATCCCCCGGAGGTTCGGCACACGAGCTGAGCGAGGATGCGAACAAGTTGCTTGACGAACTGCTCGGTATCACGCGCACGAGAGAGGTCGGTCCACATCCGATCGTCCTTCACGTGGAACGCGTTCCATCGGTTGCGCTGAGTGACGCCGAGTACCTTGACATGCTCGCCGATGATCTGCGCCGGCACGACGATGATGCTGCCAGTGAATGACGCGTCTGGTGGTGGGGTGACGCACGTCACGCTGCTGTGGACGCACGACGAATTCGCCCGAGTCGTCGAATGCTGGTCGCGTTGGATGATCGCGTTCGCGACTGCGAGCGGCCTGAGCGGCTATCTTCGGCTCGTGCTCGATGAGACACGAGCGAGGACGTTGGCCGGCCGTTCGAAGCGCGATCCGATGACGTCCAACGCCACACGGAGGATCGACCTGGTGCTATCCACCGCTCAGCACGCGCACCTGCAATCGCTACGGCAAACCGCCGCGGACACGAACAGCACGATAGTCTTGGCCTCCGTTATGGCACATGACGCAAAGCTCGCGATCGGTGGGAACAAGGGCGCGTGTCCAGGTTCGTCAAGGGAACCATGCGGTTGGGAGGGCGTGTGATGTGCTGTTCACAGAAGGACTTGGGCCCTGCGTCGGCGTCGCGCCTTGCTACGACGGCAAATTCATTGTTGCATGCTAGACGCCGTCACCCACTTCATCCTTGTCACAACCAAGTCCGATGGCCCGGACGTTCGCGAAACTTTTCCTTTGCCAAAGCTGCGCGACTATCGACTCTCGCTCCCTTCTTGCCTGTTAGGGAGGTGCCCACTCGCGCGCCCGTCTGCGCCGCTGTTGTTACCTGCTCGAGAACGCCTTCCTGACCAAGCCGACGGCAATCGTCGCCTGCAAAACGCGCCCAATTTCGGTCGCAGCATGCGGCCCCAGCACCGCACCAGCCTCAAGGTTCATGCCCAATCCCTTGCCTGTCACGTTGGCGGAGCCAACGAGGGCTCTTGCATCGTCGGCCATGAGGATTTTCAAGTGAAGCAGCACCAGGGGTATTGCCGATGCGGTGTAGACGGTGAACAAGCCTGGTAGCCCTGCGCTGTCGCGCCGAAGCGCCTCTAGCGATGCGGACGCAAGCGACGACCGGTCCTCGACGTCGTGCGTGAGCATAAGCACCGCCACCCCACGGTGCAGCGCACCCAGGAGACTCTCGTGCAGTCGCCCCATTCCTTTCGGCTCGAGGTACGGCGAGACGAGCGTCAGCTTGGCACGAGCGGACGCGACGACGTCGACTGCTGCCTGCACATAGCTGTCATGTGCGACGCCATCGACGATCAGCTCGGGCGGCAGTGTCCAGACCAGCTGTGCGGGCTGTCTGGCATCCGGCTCGTTGCTCCACAGCATGCATAGAAGCTTCGCCAAGGCATGATGCCGGAGCACGAAGTCCGGCTCACACACTGCCCGTTCCTCAAGCAGTGCCCTCCAGAGCAAGGTGTCACCGTCCGCACCGAGGAGCCCGCGCGCCCATAGGAGGGTGCCTGGCTCCACGGGCTGTCCGACCATCATCCACAGCGCTTGCCCCAGTCGCCGAACGCCTTCAGGGCGCTCAATGCGCGAGGAGATGTCGGCTGCCGCGCTCATCACTCGGTTGGGGTCGCCTGCCACGCCTGGTCCCAATAGCCCTGGCGCAGCGTCATCCCGTCGAATGCACTCAGCTGGGGAGTCGGTCCGCCGTAGACGGCGGCACGCGATAGCTCTCGGTTGAAGGAGACGCAGTTGTGCTCGCGGTGGGTGCAGCCGGCGCAGCTGCCGCCGTCGTCGCTGCAAATCGGGTCGTACACACACTCGTGGCCCGACTGGACGGCGTCCCACAACCAGGTGTTCAGACGTTGCTCGAACAGTGTCGTCAGGCCACCAATCTTGGTCTCGGCATACCGGTTCGCGTACAGGATGAAAGACAGCGAACCCGGAATCAGATACTCGCCGACGCTCGATGGCGCGAAACCGCTCCACTCGATGCGCCTAAGAAACACGTGGCTCATGGTGTGCAGCAAGGTGCGCACCGCCACGGCTTCGCGCTGGTAGTACGAAGGCTCGTGTGGCGCTTCACGGAGGCCTGGAATCTCGGCGTACAGCCAGGTCCAGGCCTCTTCGGCGGTCGTAGGCACTACCCCGCCCGCCAGCCCGTTCTCGATTAGCCAGGCGACGACGCGTTTCGGGTCGAGTTGAAACCAAAGCGCTTCGGTTTCGGCGCCGATGGCGAAGATAGGAATCTTGCCGCGGTCGTCGACCGGGAACGGTGTGATGACGGTGCGTCCTGGGTCGCGCGACGTGCGCGTGTAGCCGTATGCGCATAGCGCCAGCGGGAAGTCATTCACGACACGAATTTCGCGGATGCCCAGCAGCTCGCGCGCCTTGCTCATACCTTCCTCGATGTCGAGCGCGCCCGCCTCATCGCCGCGGTGGCGAAGCATCGCTGCGACCTGCGCGATTGTGCTGATGTCAGTCTTGTCCAGGAGCGTCGCATGCTCGATGAGCCAGCGCCGCGGGGCACCGCCGAAAGCCGCCTTTCGTGCCTCCAGCAGTTGCTTGACCTGGTCGATTGCATCCTGACCCTTGGGACGATTCTTCCTTTCGTCGTACTCGAGGACCATCTTGTTTTTGGGGTCGAGCTTTCGAATCTCCTCCACCATTCTGGCAAGCATCTCGTTGTCGGGGCCGGCCTTGCCGAGATTGTCCCGCTCGCGCAGCGTGTCGCCGACCGCATCGTCAAGCAGACCCCAAGTGCGCGCCAGCATCAGCGCAAGCGCATCCGGTGCGGCCTTGAGCCTTCCTTCCGTGTCCTCAGGAAAGTTGATGAATGCAACGGTGTGCGGGATGTACAGCGACGGATCGCCTGTGGGAACGATCTTCAGGAATTTCTCGGCACGCGGTCCTGGGCCCAGCGAATCGTTGTAGGCGCACTTGCACGGCGTCATTCGCAGGTTTTGCACATGGTCCGTGCATATGCGGCAGTACCAGTACGCTTGTTTCACGCGCCCCGGATCGTAGAACGCGAGGTTCTCCCGTCCGTGGCCCTTCTTGCAGCCCTCGGTCGGGACAAAGAGCTCCTCAAGGCGTCCACAGTTGTGCGCCTGCACGTAGCGCAGCTGGTTCATCGGGCCATGGCAGCTGCAGCGACCGGGCGCGTTGCCCCATCGCACCAGGTCAGTGAACTTCGCCGTGCGCGTGCATGTCCGACACGTGAATATCTGCGGGTAGGGCGTGAAGCGCACCTCGCGCGGAGACCCAACGGCGTAGTTCGAGCGCCTGCTTGCGTCGCGCGGGTCGGGGTATTTAGCGGCAAACCCTGGGGTCGACCACGTCGCCAACGCATCGGACATCGCATCGAACAGCGCTTCGCGGTTGACCTCTGCGTCGCCGAGCGCCACGCGCGTGACCTTGCACAGCCCGTAGTCGTCGTGCTGAAAAATCGCTTCGGGAAGGTGGCGAAAAAGGACCTGGGTCTGACCGCGGCTGAAACCTTTGTTGGTGGCCATCGTTCAGTCCCTTGTCTTCTGCACGAAAGTGAGCAGTCGGGCATCGCCTTGGTCGGGCCAGAACGGAACCCCCTGTTCGACGTCCCGCAGGCTCGTCATCGGTACTGGCCTCACGGCGTCCTTCACGAGCTTCTCGTTGCTGTTGCGAATCGACATCGCGACGACGTCGAGCCGTTCCGTGAGCGCGTCTGACAGAGCCTTCTCCAGTCTCTCGTCATAGACGTCGCTGCCCAGCGAATACGCTTCCTTCACCTGCGCCAGGAACGCGGGCCCGAGGTTGTTCAGCAGGTCCACCACCTCGTTGCGCTTGTTGAGCGTCGAGCGCCCCGTCTGCGCGGCGTGCAGGCCGTAGACCAGGCCCAGCGCGATACCAGGTAGCGTGCGCTGTGCGGCGTACTTGGCAAACCGGTTGACTGGCACCGGCGACACCATGCGGTCCAGATGCTGGTGGTACTCAAGAAAGCGGTGGTAGATGCTGGCAGCCCGCAATGAGAAGCCGGCCAGGACGACCACGACCATGCCGACGTGCCGGCGGCCGCTGCGGCTGGAAGCCTGGATGTACTCGGCAGTTTCCTCGGGTACACCGTCCATTGTCATCAGGTTCACGCGCTCGAGGTCGACGCCATGGCTAATCATGTTCGTCGCGACCAGTGCGTCGAGGAAACTCGCGTCGTCCCAGGCCGGTGGCGTTTCCACGCGGTGGACCACATCGGCGACTTCCGCGCTGGTGGAGCGGCTCGAGTGGTACTCGATGTTGAGGTCGCGCGCGCCGGGTCGAACTTTGCTTGCAACCTCCTCGAGCGCCTGGCTAACGCGGGAGCCCTTGGCCAGGCTGCTGACGTAGTTGAGCGTGGTGGTGTAGTACTTCAGCAGCGCCGCCACGTCGTCCGCGGTCTTCGCATCGTGCAGGAAGGCCAGCGCGATGTGCGGATTCTTGAAGAGGTGGCCGATTTCCCGGTGCAGGATTTCAGTGCAGAACGCAGAAGCGTCCGCCGGCGGCATCGACGGGCTCTTGAACGCGACGAAGATGCGTCCGGTCTTCGGCGCGCCGGCGTCGTCCTTGTCCGGCTCGGCGTAAAAGCTGCGCAGCTTGTCGTAGCCGCGTCCCGGGAAGCGCCGAGCGTCCTTCACGCCGTACAGATGTCGGACTTGGTTCTCGAAGCCCTCGATGGTCGCGGTGGCCGCCACGACCTTGGATGGCAGGCCACCCACGGCCCCCTCGCAGTAGCGGATGAGGGTCTCGTAGTGGCCTGCGAACGCGCCGAGCTCTTCTTGCAGCAGGTGCAACTCGTCCTGAATGTGCAACGCCGGCGATGGGTCGTACGGCGTCACGGGGACGCGCAGCTTCTTGTCCTTAAGCTGGCAGCCAAAGGCCGCGCAATACTCGCCGAACGCGTAACCGTGCTGCGGGCACTTCCATTTCGCGCCGCCCCACAGCATGCCGAACTTGGGCTGCTGGCCCACGCTGGCCATCTTGTCGATGGTGCCTACCACTAATGTGGGCAGGTAGCGGTACACCTCGTCGTCGCAGATGTCGAGCGGGAGCTCCACCTTGCAGGCGCCGCAGATATGGCGAAAGCGAATGGCAGGGATGTCGGTCGTCACCTTGACCGTGCCGCGTCCGCCGCACGCCGGACAGTCCGGGACGACGCGCAGCCACTCGAGGCTCTCCTCGGTGGTGAAGTTCTGGAGGTATTCGGCGGTGATGCTGTTCGGCGTCGTCGTGCTGCCGACGAAGTAGCCCAGGCGAATCGGCGCCGACTTGCCGGCGTCCGAGCCTTGCAGTACCTTGCGCTCGTGCTCGGTTTCCCAAATCACGCGCATCGCACGCTGCAGCTGCTGGATGCTGAGCATGCGAAGCGGAAAGCGCAGCCACGCCGTCATGCCGAATTTCTTGCCGCGCAGCCGGTCGTAGAGCATGGCGCAACAAGCCAGGCCCAAGTACGCCTCGGTCTTGCCGCCGCCGGTGCGGAACCACAGCACGTCACCCCAGTCGAGCACGTCCTTCCACGCGCGCTTGACGCCAGCCGGGAACTCCCCTTCGGCCACCTTCTCGCGAATCGCCAGCGCGGGCAGCTGCGTGACGATGAACACGACCTGGAACAGCCGCCACTGGTCGTAGCCGCTCGCCACCCTGCCGAAGACCTTGTTCGCCGCCTTGAAGGCCTTCAGTAGGCGCTCGTCAGCCAGCAGCGCCGCGACGCCGCATGCGAAACGCCGAATCTCGTCCTCGAAGCCGATGTAGTCGCGCCGGCATTCCTCGAGCGCGGCCGGGTCGAGATGGAGGTCGTTCTTGTCGAGAACCTGCTCCTTCCAATCTTTGGCGTAGTCGCACATCGCCGTGTGGATGGCCTCGAGCGTTGTGAACGGGTCGCTCGCCAATGCCGAGAATTTCGCTGGCACAACATCGCGCGTCATGATGCGCGGCTGCTCATATACCGCAAGCGCCGCCGTGACTACCGTTTTCGCAGCACGGTCTGCACGCACGCTCGTGTTGTGTCCAACTGCCCAGACACGCCGGTCGTACTGGTAGTCCTGCGGCACGGGCAGGATTTCTACCGGGTGCAGCTCGCCTGTTTGCACGACAGCGTTCACGGACACGTCGCTGATGACCTTGAACGCGTCCTTCAGGCCCTTGCCCTTCGTCAGCGGTGGCGTCTCAGGCGTGTCATTGCGGAAGTAGCAGCCCACACGCACCTTGCCGTCGTCGCGCCGGGTGGCGCGCACCTCCAGCGACGCGTTCATGGCCCACTGCTCGGGCGACAGGCCGGTAGTCAGCGAGCTCAGGAATGCTGCGAACGAGGAATCGTCTTTGAGATACTCGACCTTGTCGACCTTGGGCCTAGTTCCGGGCCACAGGCGCTCGGCGTCGGGCTTGTCGAAGGCCTGCTTCACTGCATCGTCGAGCACCCGTTGCACGGTGCCGTCGTCGACGAAGGTATTGCTCTCGTTGGTCAAGAAGCGGAACGTCACACCCTTGACTTGTAGGGGCCAGCGCTGCACGACCTCGGCCAGCGGCGCGCCGGCCGACGGTCCGGCCTCGAGCACAGACGTCTGCTCCTTGAAGGTCGGCAGGTGCTTCGTGAAGATGCAGAAGCTCGCGTCCACCGTGAGCTCGATGAAGCCTGCCTTGTCGGGCTGCACGAGGATTTCGAAGCCAAGCGCTGACGGCGGCCTCCGCGGTCCTTCGCGGTCCTCGCCCTTGTCGACGACCACGCGAGGCTCCTCCGGTGCAACCTTCCTGTCAGAGGCGCTCGTTGCATCCGCCTCCGCCGGCACCCTTGGCGCCGCCGTGGTAGCGGCAACAGGTGCCGCAGGTCCGTTGGCCCCGATTGTCGCGAGTGGCGGTTCATTCGACGGCTCCGCTTCCACCTGAGCGGCGTCGAGGTCGACCGGGACCGGGATCACCTTCGCGGAGCCCACGACGCCGAGATGGCACCAATCTAACGGGTGGACGTTGGTGCGCCGCACCGAGTCACGGCCAGCGAGCTTTTGCTCGAGCACGTCGACGAAGTGCCGGGTGAGCGAGAGTTCGTCGCGATATGTGGGTGCGTACGGCTTGCTATCGGCCATCACCGGCTCCTTTGAGTCACGCGCACTGAGTGCACTTCGAGGACTTCAACTGCTGCAAAAACGTCACCAAGGGCGGTATCGAGCTTTCTGGCTCCATCGAGTGCGTCGTCGTAGCCCTCGCCCGACACGACCGCCCGCAGAAACCGCCGAAGTGCCTTGCCAGCGACGCGGTTGCGCCCGCGCACATGCTGTACGGCGTCGAACGTTGCCTTCAGCATCGCGGGCGCCTTGCGGTACGTCTCGCACTCCTTGGCCACCACTTCGAACTCCTCGAAATGCATAGGCGCAAGCGCTCCCTCTTCGTCGAACCAAGTGAGCATGGCTGCGTAGCCAGACACAAGCCCCTTGCGAGACAGCTCTGCGTAGAGCGGGTACTTGTCGGGGTAGCGCGCCCACAGTTCGTCTTTTGCGGCCTGCCACAGCTCCAGCGCGACACGAGCCTGGGCCGGCAGGCGCGACTTCACGACTTCGGCGAACCGCCTGAACAGGCCCTCGTAGCGGCCGTCCACAAATCCCACGATCTGCCAGCCCGGCTTCAACGAAGCAGCCGCATGGCGCTGCATTTGCTCGGACTCGGAAAAGAAAACGTCGACGTTTTGCATCGCGTAGTAGCGCTCAGTGTCGCCACGGGTGAAAGTGACCTCGACAATGTCGCCGGCCAGCGCCGGCATGCCGACGTACCGCACCTGTGGGAATTCCTCGTCGCAGCCACCGTAGTCCAGGCCGTCTGTTGGCGCGTCGATGTCGAGATTGGTCGAGATGTCAGCGGCGGTCGCGACCTTGACGGCATGCCCATTTGTCCGGCCAATGCTGATGCGCGGCCGCGGTGACGACGCACTCGCCTTGGCCTTCGTGGGCGGCTTGAACCCCAGCGGCGCAAGCAGTTGCACGCGCCGCTCATCGAGCGCCTCTTGCGTCCAGCTGCCATACAGCCGCGCTTGCGCCGCTCGCTCGACGTCGACCTCATGCGGATAGACGTATTCGTCGATGCGCTGGGACGGGAAGATGTCCAAGTGCCTGTGCCCATTGGTCCTTGGCCCCAGGAGGACGGTGGGCGACAGTTGTCCTTCGGCTACCAGCCGTGCTTCGGCACCGCCAGTGACGAATTCGAGCCGGCCATCGGCCATCGCCTGACCAACGTCATCGACGACGTGAGAGAGCATTTGCACAAGCAACTCGCTCTCCTTCTGCGACGCGACGACAATGCGCAGATGCTGCTCGCGCGACGCGATGAAGGCCTCGACGTTGGAAGCAACCGCCCAGAACTTGGCCGTCAGTTCGCGCTGGGCCAGTGTCTGGTACGCTGACTTGACCGAATCGACCAGACCCGGCCAAGTCGTGTCCCACCCCACGTCGCCATGCCCGTGCACCTCCGCTAGGGCGTCGACGCGCTCGCGCAGACTCCCGGCCCACGTGCCGGAAGCTGCCTGCTCCAGTTGCGCCAGCGGGACCGTCAACTGCCGCAGCCGGTTGTAGATGGACCAGCACAGCTGCAGCCCTGGATACGGCTTGCCGGCCGCAGCCCTTTGAGCGGCCACGAGCTGCCGGTGCAAAAGCGCGAGCACGTTGGCCGCTTCCGCATCGTCCTCGCAGACCCACAGGAACCGTTCGCCGAGTGTGTGTGGCTCCGCGTCCTCGCGGTCGACGATAGCCTGCGCATCCGTCATCGCCTGCGGGTCCCATATCCAAATTGCCGCCTTTTCGGGATAGCCGCAGGAGCGCAACGCTGTGTCGTTCATTGGCGGCGAGACGACCAAGCGCACAGATGTGCAGCCCGTCGCCACCCGTAAGAGGTCGGGGAGCCGCTCCAAAGTGCGCGGGTGAGACGAGTCGATGATGACGGCCCCAAAGCGCCGGCCGGCAGCGCCCTCGAGCATCCAGCCCGGGTTGGCTAGGAAGACGCGCGGCTTGTCGACCTTGGGCTTGGTGTATTTGGACAACGGGATGACCTCCCAGAAGTCACGCAACTTGTGGTACGAGCCGACGATGGGCAGGTCGTCCAGTGCACCCTTGCATTCGGACACTGCCGGTGTGACGAGCAGAACGTCGCCCCTGAATAGCTGGCGCACCTCTTCCTGGGGCAGCTGGTCCTGGCCGTTCGCATGAACGTAGTTGCCGACCAGCAGCGCCGCTGTGATGTGCCGCGCGGTGCTCGCGGTCGCCTCAGGCACCAGAAACAGCAGGGTCTGCTCGGCAACACGAGCCCGAAGTGCGGTCCTGACCGCAATCGCCGCGCTGACCTTCTCGAACGCCTTTCCACCGCCCGGGAGCACCGGCTTGCGCAGCAGCGCGTCGGTGACCAGCTGGGTCGAAATCTGGAAGGCGCTGTCCCACATTGACCGCTACTCAATGAGCCTCTTGTCGGTAGTCCAACGCGCGAGGTGCTGCGCATACAGCGTGCGCAGCTGCGTGGTGTCGCCTGCCTGCACGCATTCAGCCAGTGCAAGCCCAATGGCCGCCAAGTTCTTCTCGTCCGGTGATTTCGGCGTGAATTCGAGCCGTACGGAAAGCGCCTTGCGCGCTGCCGAAGTGAACACCGGCTTTGCCGGGCCTACGCTGGCAGGCCTGGTCCGGTTGCCGGTCTGCTTGGGGCTTTGAGCTGAAACGCTCGACGCCCATGCCTTCCCTGGCAGGGGGATACATTCCAACACCAGGTCGTGCAGCATCGCGTTGACGTTGCGCTTGCAGTGGTCGCCGCCGTTTTCGGCCCGCACGACTGCCAGCGCCTTGACGGCAAACCCTGCCTTGAAAAGCGCCCCAGCTAGCGCTCGCCAGGCCGACATGTTCTTGTTGTGGAAGGTCAGCACGAGGGTGCCGTCTTTCTTGAGCGTGCGGCGGCATTCCCTCAGGCACGCCGCGATGGTGTTCTCGTAGTCGGCGACGGATAGCCCACGCGGCGGGTTGACGACCGCCTCCTGACCCTCGTCGAACGACAGCGCGGGGTCGTAGACCCTAAGCCACGCATGGAACAGTCGCGCGAGCTCTCCGTACTGGACGTCCTCGAAATATGGCGGGTCGGTCACGACAACGCTTACCGAGGAATCGCGCAGGGCTTGCCTCGTGCTGCTTCCAGTGGCAATCATGATGTCCCAATCGGTTCGTTTGCGTCCGCGCCGCCCCGGCGTCGTCGAGACCACCTTCGGCGGTGCCGAGCACGACTCGATAAGCCACTCCAGCGTGACCTTCGCTGTGTCCAGCCGCCGCGGCAGCGTTCCGCGGCCGACCGGCGACAGCAAATTCGCCTCGACCGCAAGCGTCGACACGCTGTACCGGTGGTTGGCCATGCCCTCGAACGGCTTCAATGCGAATCGGTCCCAACGGCTCAGGAACGCCGGCATTTCCGACGCACCGAGGACGCCGAAAGCCAGACGGTCCTTGACTGCGATGGGCGCGTCGAGCTGCTTGATGGCTTGAAGTGCTCCGACTAGCACGTCGGCCTGGCGTTGAGTGTAGAGGTCGCCCCAGCGGGTGAACCCATTGTCGAGCAGTCGCTTGGTCTCTCGACCCTTCGCGATAGCCTCGGTCAACGCCCAAGCGCTGCCGGTAGCGGTCTTGTCCTCGATAGGGTCGGCTTCGTGTACCGGCCGAAGCACGGCCTTCCAGTGGCGTTTCTCAGGCACGAGCTCCTGGACGAGAACAGCATGCCAGCCCGAAGGGGCCACATGCTCGGACGCGCAGTGCGCGCAGCGGGCCATCGGTTTGGTCGCGCTCCACCGCGTGCCGCAGGCGCCGCAGCCGAAGGTGCCGATGCCGCGTAAGCGCTTGGAGACGGTGCCGCAGGCGTAGCAGCCGAACCATGCGTGCCGCTCCGACAGGCTTCGGGTGGTCAGCGAAACGAGCGGGTGTGGGAATTGGTAGACATCGCTGGAGCAGTCCAGGCAGCGTGCCGACCGCACGCGCAGGACATGGCTCAGTTCAGCGCCATCGGTGTTCCGGTAGGCGGCGCGCAACGGGTCCAGGGTGGCGAGGATAGTCTGAGCGGAATCAGCCAAGAGGTGGGGGTCGCAAGCCTGCAGCGCAGATGCTAGGCCTCGCGCCGGCCATGGGTAGAGGTCCTGGGCGTACGCCTTCAGTCCCCTACGAGCTGCCTCGAATGTGACGGTGCCGCCGCCACTGAAAGGGTCCGAAACTGTTAGCTCGTCCCCGTACCGGTCGACCGCCGCGTCGAGGAGAGCCCCCATCACGCTATGTGGCCGCCGCGCCCACCAGCGGTAGGCTGAAACCACCGGCGCGTGGTCCTCGCGGTTCTTGAGCTCACGCTGCGCGATGCCGCCAAGCTGACGCCAGTTCACGCGAGAGAGCAGGCTGGGGTCGGTGTTTTGGCGAGAGTCGCTTGCCGTCATTCGTGTTCGCGGGACATCCCGTGCGCAAACGATGCTTGGGCCGCCCCTTCCCTGGCCGAAGACCATAGCACAGTCTTACGTTCGGCAACACAGACGCGACGCCGTCCGCGGGCTCACTGCCGATTGCGTGTGCGAGGTCTCACCGTCACTCACGAGGGGCCGAGACGGCTGGCGATAGGCGTCGGAGGTAGTCGTCTCGAATCTGGGTCTCGGGTGGCTTTGGGCCCCAATTTCGCGCGGTTCAACAGAACGGTGCTTGATTGGCCTAGCATTCAGCGACCGCACGCACCGGCCTTCCATGCGTATCCTCCTCGACAGCAACATCTGGCGCTACATCATCGACGACGGAGCGCTTCCCGCCGTCCAGAAGGCAGCTCGCAAGTCTCGTCATGCCATTGCAGTCGCGCCTGCTGTCCTCTACGAGGCCGCGCACACCAGGGACAAGACGCTCCGCAATGCGCTGCTCTCGGCGATGGCACTCCCCGTCTGGAAGCGACTGATGCCAGAGGCGTATCAGGAGGCGGAGGAAATCAAGGCGGAGGTGCGTAGGCTTCGGGCAGAGTGGCTTCAACCGGAACCCGATGTAGCCTGGTTCAACCGTGTGCGGCACGACTGGGGGAGGTCCCGCGGAGGTGTCTGGGACCGCATTCGCGACGAGGCAGAATTGCTGCAGCAGCATGACGCCGAAATGAAGCAGCGGGCGCGCGACCAAGCCTACGCTTTGCGGGAAGACGCTCTGTCATGGTCGCCGAGGTGGCGAACTGCGCCGCTGACCAAGACTCTCGCGAGTCTTCCATCGCCGCAACCTGGATGGAATGGCGAACCGTTCGAGCCCTGGCGCTTCGATGGTCTCGCTGTCTTCGACAACGCGATGGCAACAAAGGGACACCCGCTATTCGACTGGCTGGGTGGCGAGGTGGACCTCAACCTGATGCAGTTTCAGGTGTCGTCGCTGGTGAAGTTTTGGCTACATGACATCGAAACGCATCGCATGCCACGTCACTGGTTGCGTTGGGGATTCGAGTTTCTTCAGCGGCTCCACCGGGTGACCGAGGGCACGCCAGTGGATACGCAGCTGGGCACGTACTTGATCGATGTCGAACTCATGCTCTCGGCTGACAAGAATCTTGTCTACATTGCCGAGCGATGCCGTGCAGATGCGCCTTTCCCGGTAGCGGAGTCGAGAGTTGTCCCCGGCGGCGCCAGCGCCGTTCAAGCTGTGCTTGGGGCGCTTGAGGCAACGTGACACCGCGCAGGCAGTAGGGACTGATTGAGCAACGGCTGGTGCAGGAGGTCGGAACTTCACGAACCTTCATCGCGCTTCGCCCGGGTCGATGTCTCGGCCGGCGCAAGGGCCTCGAGTGTCTCTCAGGGTCAAAAATGAGCGGCTATCGCTGGCCACCACCTATAGAGAACAGTGCCGAGGCCGAGGATTGCGATGAGCGACTTGACCAGCCAGTGTTCTCGCAGCCACTCTCCGGCGGCCATCAATGAACGCCCTCGAACTTCCCACCAAGTGGCCAGAGTCTTGAGGTCACCAGAATGTGCGCGACCTGCGATGTTGGCCAGGATATCGACCTTACGCAAAGTGGACCGATGGAGCTTGACGAAATCTTTTGTCTCGAAGGCTGTCGTAGAAGTCCTTGAGCATCTCTACTCGAGTTGGTCGTAGTGCTGCTCGATGCTGTCGAGTAGGCCACGCCTCTCTGCGACCAAGTGGATAGAAAACGACTTTGTCTGCCCCGTGTCGAGATTGCTTATGGCAATGGAGGTCACCCGAGGCGAGCGAGGGTTGTTCTCGCGGTCGTAAAAACTCTCGCAGGAGTAGTGCACGACGACGGTGTGCTCGGGTTGCCGGGATACGTCGTGCAATCGTTGCGTGGCGCGCTTCCAGCCCTTGTACAGGTCCCTTGTTTTCCCATGCTTTGTTCACATCCCAATGAGCAGGTCGTCCCGATTTTCGCAGTTGTCGACTGGCCAGGCATCCCGGGGAACATAGGCGCCTCCCCGCACGGCCGTACGGCGGATGAGGCTTCCCATATGTGGCAACGCCCATCGAGAGCCCAAGATTCCGATCCTGCTGGGTGCGGCGTGAGTTCAGGCGCCCTGAAACTGAAGCCCTGACTCCAGCGCAAAATTCCTTCGCCGGCAGTTTCCGCGAGGAAACTGCCCCGTGTCATTGATCCTGCCGTGCGTCGCTTTGAGTTTCAGCGCTGAAACTGCGGGGACTGGCACTCACCACAAGATTCCGTTGGCCTGCAGTTTCCGCGCGGAAACTGCTACCTCGACCGCCCCGCTGAAAGCAGAGGAATCAATTCTGGATAGGCCGCCACGTGGGCTCGGCCATCGCGCACGCGCGGTGTCGGCCCAGGCCTGCGCGCGCTGGCATCGCCACCCGAACGGTCCGCCGCGGCTGGCTGCGCGAACCGGTGCAAGCGAGGGCGCGTACACGCTGGATCTGTGCTTGCACATGGAACGGGCTCGAGCCTGCGCACCGTTGGCGACTACCTTTGCCGCCGCAATGATCAAGGTAACGTCACCACCAGTGCATCATCGAAGTTAAGATTTTCGGGGCGCTTCATGCGACCCGTGAGATAGCCGCGGGGGTTCGCCACGACCCTGCACGTGCCAACTCGATAGTCGAAGCTGGCGTGTGTATGCCAATGCACCCATAGTGTGGGCACTTTGAAGAATTCTTGCGGCAGCTCGTTGACAAAGGCCGTCGAAGTCCAGTCTCCAGCAAATCGGTCTGAGAGCGATCCGCGATGCGGCGCCGTATGCGTGACAACGACTGTGAGCCCTTCGAACGGCGCCTCAAGCGACGAGCGCAGCCTTTCGCGCTGTTGGCGGTGAATCGACAGCGTGTCCTCTGGACGAAGCCGACGTCGAGCGGGCTCATGTCCGTGTTGGGATGGCCCATCGACGATGTTGATGCACTGGTAGTCCATCATGCTTCTCCTCGCGGCCTCAATACCAGTCGCCGCATCGGACGCCGTGCCGAATGCTGAGTCGATGCGCAGCTCAAAGTCCGTCCACAGGGTGCAGCCAAGATACCTCACGCCGTCGATGACGACTTGATCGTCGTCCAGCACATGTACTCTGGTGCCGAAGGCGCGCTTGCGCACTTCCTGGAGCACGTCCTGCATTGTTTCGCCGTAAAACTCGTGGTTCCCAGGCACGTAGATGATCGCTTTGGCGGCGGGAAAAGTCGTCGGCTCCAGCGCCCAGCTGACGGCTCCGACGGCGCCGACGAAATGTCTCCGGCCAGGATGACGATGTCGTACTCCAGGGCTGCTGGCACCTCGAACGAGCCGAATTCGAGATGGAGGTCCGAGTAGATGAGAAGTCGAGTTGTCATGGTGCTGGTCGAGCGATCGATCGACCTCGATGGGTCTGAATCTGTATCCCGGCTCCTTGCAGACGAGCTACTCACGCCGACATTCGCTTGCATGCCGAACTCGTTCCGCCTCACGTTGCGCTGCAAGGGCATCGCGCCGAGCCACATCCGCCGGCGCGTGTCCCGAAGAATAGCGCCTCACCTCGACTGTCACGGCGCCGGCATCTCGCACGACTTGCCGGATCGATGCCACGTGCACGGCCGCGGCGCTTGGCTCGTCGGCACGTACATGGACCGTAACGGTCGCGGCTTTGGCGAACAGAGCCCGTGTCGGCGCATTCGAAAGCGCATCGGGTCTTGCCTGCGCGATGATGATCGTCGGCTTGACCAGGCCGGCGCGCTCGCGCTCCGACCAGATCGCCAGGGCATCGCGCCCACTCCCAACGATGTGCAATTCGGCGCTGTCGATGTCCCCATGGAGGACCGGGGGAAAACGATGTCGCAACACGCCTGGTGATTGGGACGAACCGATCTGCGTTTCAGTGATGACATTCACAATTCGGCCAGACGAATCTCGACCTACAAAGGTAGGCCCGCCCAGTAACTCTCGGGCACCTTCATGGCCCCAGGCGAGGACACCCTGGCGCTCAGCCTCCGCGACCACGTGCTGCTCGATGCCTTCCTGTGCGATGAGGGCGACACGGCGCTCCATTGCTTCAGCGACATCAATCGGTGGAAGCCGGATTTCGTACTGGCTGCGCTGTTGGAATGGCAGCTCAGACACAGTTCGATGAGTTGAAGGTGGCGCTTGATCAGACACGCTTGAGCGGTGCGCCAGCGCGTCGAACCGGAGGCATGCCGCAGCGTCAAAACGGGCTCCACTTGAGGTCCGCCATCCATCGTTGCGAGACTCGAAGTCCAAGGTCGATGTCTTGTACTTGTTTCTCTCCCAGTTCGCCTTGACGCTCTCCAAGATCTCGGCGTCAGACACCTCGGCCGAATGCCGAAAATCGGTACGATCGCCTCGCTCGATCATGTGCAGATAGTGCTCAGACCGGTCTACAAATACGCGACACGATTCACGGTGCCGTGACATCGAGACGGCGATCGTTCGACGATCCATCGAAACGGAGTCGCGTACGAAAGTACGGTCGATCGTCAGACCTTGAGAGTTGTACGAATTGACGGCATATGCGTGCTGCAGCGCGAGTACCTCCCGTTTCCTGTCGAACCAGTTCGGATCGGTCGTGTCCATTCGCACAGCACGTCCATCCTGAGTCTGGAGCGTGATGACGGGGCCTTCCACTCCTGTGATCCTGGCGTGCGTTCGGTTGTACACGTCCAAGGTCTTGTTGTTGGTTCTAAACGCTACTTGATCGCCAACGCGAAACTCGACGAGTGGAGAAGCCTTGCTGCTATCGATCGCTTCGACACTGATGGAGTTCTTGCCCAGTTCACCACTCTCGATCAAGTGTGCTCGGGCGAGCGCGTTAAGCCGCGCCACGTCGGCGTTGCTCATGGCGATCATCATGTGGCTCTTGCCAGCGTTGCCAGCACGAGACTCTCGCCAGGCTTCGAATAGTGCTTGCGCCGTCGCCTCGGGGCCGCTGCATAGCTTGAGATCTTGGCTGAACGTTGTCATGGCCTGATCTGCTCGGCCGTTGAAGAGATCCTTGATCGCGGCGCGGTGCCTCGGATCGTACTGGCGACGGATTGTGTCGATCCTTGCGCCGCCGCAATGCTGCGTGATGGTTCGCAATGCATCACCGGCATCGATCGACGCAAGCTGCTTCTCATCCCCGCTCAGGATGATCTTTGCACCGGCATTTCGACTGGCTTCCAGAACCCGAGACATATCGCGCGCGCCGACCAGCCCAGCCTCGTCGACGATGACCAGGCTTCGCTTGTTCAGCGTCAAGTTGCCACTTTCAACATCGGCCAACCACCCGGCGATGGCACGGTGGCTGTCGAGGCCTGCCTCGCGCTTCAGCGTTTCGGCGGCGGTCCATGTGGTAGCCAAGCCGTGTAGCTCATAGCCTTGACTGCGATATAGCTGCGCCACCGTCTGCATGCTGAAGGTCTTGCCGGCGCCGGCGGCGCCTTGAATGACGCTGCACGCCTTGTTATCGGCTACCGCGTGG